>CEQO01033376.1_pt1 | contig 13971 bp, 17 predicted proteins | sample 531101 | NCBI WGS metagenome assembly CEQO01 (sample SAMEA2621272, study PRJEB7988) | marine metagenome | isolation source: saline water (ENVO:00002010), including
ATTCATGAAGTGAATTATCCATAATAACAAACCTACCATTATCTCTAGCATCAATAAAATATTGTTTATACTCTTCATCTTGATCTAATAAATGAGGTAAACAATAATCATAGTCATTAAATTCAGGAGATGCTGTTAAAAGACATCTAGGTACTTCATGTGATATTTTAGGCATATTTTTTTCCATATTTGTCTTCAACAATATAATAAAGATCTATTAATTCTCCACAGCATTTTAAAGCTTCTTCTTCTACTTGTTCTCTGTTTATTTTAAAATATTTTTTAAAGTGAGCATATAAATTATCTAATTTATTATTTTCATCGTTTTCATAATCTTCAAGTAATCTTTTTCTTCTAGCACCTAACAATTTAGCTTTTTCATTATACTTTTGAATATCAGGTTGACATTCTTCCCAAATATCATTCAACATATGTTCACATAGCCAAGCTTGCCATTGATAACCAGAGGGATCAAAATCACCATTAAATATTTTTTCTCTAAAATCTGCTTTATATGGTAAGGGTGAGTTTTTATCCTGATACCATCTCCACCATCTAAATTTATTGTAATTTATTTTTTGATAATTACTATTAAGGTGTTTTTCTATATATTTTTTACTATGAGGAACCTTAAACATACTAACCACAAGGGCAAAATACCCATAAACTAAAATATAATAAATAAAATACCCCAGCAATAAATAAAAAACTAATTATACTATCAACTGGTTTTTCTGTAAATGCTTGAATTGAATCTTTAATGAAGTCTAACATAACTTTTATTTTTTGTTTGGGTAAATATACAAAAGGAGACTTGGGAATCCAAGCCTCCTTGCATATTTCTTAACCTTATCTTATTCTAACTTTAGAATCTAAGACCAAATCCTAATGTCAGATTTGTTGTTTTTGCATTAACATCATATACTACTTTAGGATCAATGAAAACGCCCTTATGGACTTTAAACATTTTTCCAACACCTACTTTAAGTAAGTCAGTATCGAAATCTTGAACTGAAGCATAAGCAAAGAATTGATTTTTTAAATCAAAAAAGTACCTTGCTGAAACATCAACGCCTAAATCATCCGAAGAATCTTCTTGAGCTACATTTAAACCTATTGCTAGATTATCTGTAAATCCATATCCTATGAATGGTTTGATAGACAAATCTGTCCATGCTACATTTGCAACATCACCAGTTCCTACGAACCAGTCACCTTTTACCTGTGCGTTAGCTGAAAACGTAAACGCTAAAGCTAACAAAATAATCAATTTTCTCATAATTTTTAAAATTTAGTTAATATTCGGGTTAATTGAAACTTCAGCCAGGTAAGACTGAATTTTATCTTTAATATGTTTAAGAACAATGTGATGAACAATATACGAACACTTGTTCACGACTCCACACTATTTTAATAAGTTTTTGTATTTTCTTCGTCTCTTAATCTTTTTAATTCGGATTCTATAGATTTTTTATCCTTTTGGTGAGCAGTATAAGCAGCCATACCTTCTAATTTTGATTCTAATTCTTTTATTCTTTCTAAAGTATCATAATGGTCACCATCATTTCCATTTTGTCCTATTATATCCATCCTTTTTTCATCTTCTTCGGTATATTCATCAAATACATGAGGTTCTTCCTGTTCTTCTACTTCTTCTTCATAAAGATTTTTTTTAAATTTTTTTTTAGGATAAGCTTGGTTAAAAGCAAAATTAGCAGCTATTACTAATGCTACAGCTAAAGGATCAAATACAAAAATAATTACTAAAAGTAACACATTTATAATTTTATCCATAGGATAACCCGTAAGTCCCGATAAATACTTTAACGGTCCTAACTCACCAGCTACATCGGCGTTATTGTCAAGATCTAATATTTTTCGTTGGTAAGTACGTAATGAATCTACTGCAATATCTCTTTTTACTTGTACACTTTTTCTATTATTTTCTTCAACCTCAATACGGTTTTGTGCCAAGCGTAACTCAGCCGTGGAAATGGTGTTTCGAACGCCTCCAACCACACTGGTGTCCTTGATTTGTATGGATCTAGATTTGGCATTACTAAGAGTAGTAATATTTGCCAATATTTGGTCAATTTCTTTATCATATCTTGTTAAATCTTGTTGGTAAAAATCTACTTTTTGTTGTAAAAATGATTTCTCATTATCAACATAAGTTAATTGATTAAAAGTATCTTGATAAGCTGATGATAAGAATCCATAAATTCCCATACTAGTAATTAAAATTAATATAATTACTGCTATACTTAAATAATACTTAAGTGCTTTGTTAATTGTATCCCAATATTGATAAAGTAAGGATGCGGTAACTAACTTTGCAACTTCTAAAGAACCTGCCATTATTATAACTTCAGTACTTGCTCCGGCAAATAATTTGCTTAATCCAAAAACAGAATAAAAAGCTGCGGATGCAGATACTGATAGCGCAGAAAACGCCACCAGGAATGGAAACATCCCTTTTTTAATTGTGCTAAACATATAATCTTCCTTTAGTCGTAATCAATATACGAAATTTCTACCTCATCTCCACGCAATAATGCATCAGCAATTGGAGGGTAGATTCTTTTATAGGCATCATTTGAAGCTCCTATAAAACCATCTTTTGATTTAGAAACGTTTTGTTGTTGCGTATCACCAACTAAAAGACAACCCATTGTATGTTCATCAGTGTTTCCTGTATGAATTAAAATATATTCAAAACCGGGAACTTCTCTTACCCATAACATTCCTTTATGAAAGGAACCATATTTTTTTGTATATCTAGCGTGATAACCACCAACTGTTCTTAAAGTTACTTTATAAGTACCAGCTGGTATTCTAGTTTCACCCTTAATTTTTTCATCTCTAGCTTCATCTTCTAAAGTATATGCTAAAAATTCTCTTTTATCTGTTACATCAAAAAGTAGTCCATTTGTACTATCTTTTTGGGAGCTAAATCTTAATACTTCTAATTTCATTTTTTACTTGCGTTTTCAATTTCTAATTTTTTTACTACTGATCTTAATTCTTCTACTTCTTTTTGTAGATATTCGATTCTAAGATCTTGTTTTGCATCGTCAGGTAACGCACCCATTTCACCTCTAGGCCATTTAACTCTAAATTCATGATTTAATTCAACATCATCTTGCATTCTTATTACATCAAGTTGTAATTGAGCTATTTCGCCTTGCAAAGTAAACCAAACACCTGCAATAGATACAATTCCAATAACCATTCCAATTAGAGCTTTTATGTCTAATTGTACTTTTGACTTTTCTGATAAGTTGTTTTCTTCCATTGTTTAAAAATAAATATTCCCGCACCTTACGGGACGGGAATAAATATTAATTACCTCCTTACTTTTTAAGAATGTGGTATAGTACAAAAGCACCTACTAATCCAAGTAGTCCTTCTGCGTTTAATCCTCCTAATATAGCCATAATATTATCTACTACTGAGATATTTGGCCAAAAAGGGATTCCTGCTCCAGAAAATAGTACTTCTAGTACCACACCTAAAGCTACTAGGCTTACTCCTATTTGAGTCAGCTTATCAGCCCAAGAGCCGATCTTGTTTAGAATTTCCATAAAATTGGGGTTTTAGTTAAACAATACGATAACTAGCAACTAGTTAATTTCTTCGTTTTTGTTTTTATTTCCGAAGATTTTACCTACTTCAGCTATTCCGAATGAGCCGAGGGTAATAATTACAAATGAATTATAAATGTAATCTTGAATTACGAGTTCTTTCCCGTAAAATCCAGTAATAATATCTACCGCAGCAAATATTACCATAACAGCAAAGGAAGCAAATCCTACTACTGATTTTTCGTTTATGTCGTTATTATCTTTGAACAAATTTACAAATGCCATAATAATTCTATTTAAAAGTTAATAAAACTAATGTGGAACCTTTTTATTATACATATTAAAAAGCGCTGGCTTCTTTAACTTCTTCAATACCTTCTTGAAGTTCTGGTAAGTCTACAGGACATTCTAGATCTAATCCTGCTTTATATTGTTTTTCTATTCCATCTCTCCAGATGATAATAGTAGGAGCCATTCTTATTCTCCATTCTTTTTTAAATTTTGGAGCTTGTGCAATATCTACACGAATATATTGAACATCTGACAATTTGTCCCAATCCGAAAATGCATTTGCTTCGTTGAATTTTGCCCAAAATTCTATAATAATTATTGAAGATTCGTCATCCCCAAAGGCGCTTTTATTATTTACTATTTCATCTAACTGATCATCATTAGCCCATTCTTGACCTAAAGCTGTAAAAGGAGTTAAAAAAAGTAAAATAAGGATTAGTTTCCTCATATTTATCTATTTTTTTGGATCTCATAAAGACGCTCATCAATTTTTTCGATTTCTTCTAAAATCTTATCGACGTCATCCTGTGTATCCATTATTGTTTGTCGAATTAATTCGTCTTTTAAATCATATTCGATCCTATCTATTTCCGGAAGAGGAAGTTCCTTTGCTTCAGCTATGTCAGCTTGTAATGTAAACCACATTCCTGCTAACATAACTATAAAAGTTACTATCATTCCAATTGTTTTTAAGTCTAATGTGACTTTAGTATCTTCACCTATTTGTTTTGCCATTGTTTAATCTAATAAGTATCCATATGGGGTAGCATTAATATCTTCACCAATTGGAAAGTTTTCTAATTTCATATTTACTTGCATTGTTCTTTGAATGTAAGGATTGAAAAACTCTCCTTCAGCAGTTAAATCAATTAATGCATTACGTACATTTGATACAATTACTTCATTCCAAACAACGTATTCTTGATCACCTGGTATTTCTACTCCAGCATATTTGTTATCTGGGCTTTCCCAAGTATAAGTGCCTACATCTAATAATAATTCATCATCATTTGCATCTGAGTCTAAACAATATAATGAAAAATGTTGTTTGTCTAATCTTGGTTCTCCATCATCTATTTGAAGATAAAGAATAAAAATTTTCTTTATAGTACTACCATTATTGTATTGTACATATTTTTTACCACCAAAAGTTTCAACTTTAGCATATCTTTCATATGGATCAAAAGATTCACCATCTAAAGATATTTCAAAAACTTGTTCTAAAACAACTTCTTCTTTTTCGCATCCTAAGAATAGAAATAAAGTTATTAATAATAATAATTTTTTCATTTTACCTAAAAGTATAATTTATACCAAACGTTGTAATAAAAAATTCTGAATCCCACATTCTTGTATATTCACCTTCTGCAAATAAACCAATTGACTTACTTAATTTCCATCCTATATTTGCTCCAGCTTGATAATCCCACCATTGTTCTCCTTCTGCTGCATCAGCTAAACCGTATTGATCCCAGCTATTTCTAAATAAATAGGATAATGGAACTCTGCCATAATCATCTTTATCACCCATTACATACTTGTGATAAGGTAAAAATGCTGAACCATAAATGTGTGCCCAGAAATTTGATTTATAATGATACCAATCAAAACCAACAACTGGACTAACTAATCCAAATGTACCAGTATTACCTAATACTTCGTTATTATATATTGAAATTAATCTTTTGTAAGGACCATCTCTAAATTGAGGGTCTGAAGAAGCTATAACTTGTCCTTCTGGGTTGTACCAAAAATAACCTGCTACATTTTGTTGTTCACCAGTTACTGGGTTATAAACTTGTGTTTGATAATAAGCATCTGTATAACCATATTCATAAGCTAATTCATACCAATAATTTTGTTGATTACCATCTCCATCTAAAGCACTAACCCAAATTTCATAAGGATTAACACCATAAACTCTTTCATGTGTTCTAAAAGCTGCACCAGCGGAAATACTAAATTTCTTTCCAATTGGTAATCTTGCTCTAACATCTGCGGCATTATAATTAAAGTCATAAGCACCTTGGTATCTAGATTCTAATTTAACAATATGATATTTACCAGTATGTCTTAAAAAATATCTTTGATTTTCCCACTCTTCACCTCTACGTCTCTCTTTTTCATAATGGAATAAATATTCCCAACCTGTTACCGCTGAAGTAGGAGCAATAAGAGCATTTTGTCTTTCTAAATTTTGATCTCCAGTCCAAAAATTACCTGGTTTTCTTTCGTATCCAAATCTACCTAATTTTCTAATACCAAACCCAATTCTATAATCTGATGGGAAGTATTCAGTAACATCTTCAACAATAGGTACATCATATAATCCTGCACCTTCTGGTTGTCTAATTAAATATTTTTTATCTGCTGATTCGTATGGTGCTCTATAGTCACCTGCTCCATATATGGTAGCGTATTTAAAAAAGTTATTATAAAACGTTTTAAAAAACGGTTTTTTGTCTTTTTTCTTTTTTTCAACTAACTCTAATCTATTTTCTCTCTGTTCTTCCTTGTCTTGAGAATAAGTAGGAAACGCGAGGAACAGTGCAACCATTAATACTAATATCCTCATTGGTGTATCTATTTATGTTTGGCGATAAATATGTGAAGATATTTTTAGATTCGTCTATCCGTCACAGGAAATGCAATCAGCTTGCCTACTTCCTAAGTCTCCTTTGATTACTGAATCAGTTCGTAAATAATAGAATGTTTTGACACCTAACTTCCAACCTTCCATATGCACTTGATTAATCCACTTAGGTGAATCATTAGGATCAAATGATAAATTTAATGATTGAGTTTGGTCAATATATTTTTGTCTTTCAGCTGCTTGTTTGACTAATTCAAGTTGGTTAGTTTCTGAAAATGTTAAAAATACATCTTTTTCTTCTGAAGATAAAATATTATCTGGAAGTCCTAATACAGATCCTCCTTCTTGTAACATTTGTTTCCACCATTTTTCTTTATTTTCTCCTTTAGATTCAAGTAAAGCTTCTAGTGATTTATTTTTTCTTATAAATGTTCCTTTAGCACCATTAAATGTATAAACATTAGCAGGTAAAGGTTCAATACCAGCACTAATACCACCACAAATAACAGAATTTGATACTGTAGGAGCTACTGCTAATAAGTGTGTATTTCTCATACCAGTACCTCTACACCATAAAGGTTCTCCATATTCAGCTGCTAAATCCATAGATGCTGATTCTGCTTCCATTCTAATTTTATTAAATATATTTCTTGTATGAACTGTAGATGCTACTGAATTAAATGGTAAATTTTTCTGTTGTAAAAATGTATGCCAACCCATTACACCTAAACCTAATGCTCTACCTTTAGAAGCATGTTTATGTGTTCTTTTTAATGATTCTTTACCATTAGATTTATCAATAAATTCTTGCATTACTCCATCTAAAAACCAAATTGCGGTTTGAATACAATCTGTATCTTTAAACTCTTCCCATTTAGCTAAATTTAAAGAAGATAAACAACATATAAAGGAATGTTCTTCATCTGTAAATAATGTAATTTCAGAACAAATATTAGTCATAGTAACATCTAAATTATTCATTCTATAAGCAATAGGGTTATTTTTATTAACATTATCCTTATACATTATATAAGGTTCTCCTGTTTCCATTCTTGATTTTAAAACTTTAGCCCATCTTTGCATTGATTCTGGGTCTCTAGCTTCTAATTTTCTCATAAATGAATCACCTACAACAACACATTGATGTAGATTTAAACATTGTCTATTAGGATCACCTTTAGGTCTACGAATTTCTAAAAATTCATCAATATCACCATGTTCAATATCTAAATTAACAGATGCTGCTCCTCTACGAACATTACCCTGATTAGTAGCAATAATAGATGAATCATAAATTTTACACCATGGAACTACACCTTCACTTTTACCATTTCCAGTAATTCCTTCTCCACGTTTTCTTATACGAGATACGCTAATACCTACACCTCCACCAGAGGCGGTTAGTTTCATTAGTTCTGCGTTAGTTAAACCAATTCCACGTATAGAATCGGGTGTATCTACACCAAAACAACTAATAGGTAAACCTCTATCAGTACCCATATTTGATATAACGGGTGATGCTAATCCTATCCAACCATTCCAAATATATTTATAAAATTTACTAGCTAATTCAGGTTTTTTTAATCTATTAGCTGCGGCATTTGCTACTCTTCTATATGCAGCTTTTACAGTTTCACCAGGAAGTAAATAACCTTTTGATATTGTTGCTAAAGATATTTCATCCATCCATTCAGGGTATTCTTTTCCTGCTACCCAATTACTATAATCTGCTATTAAATTATTATCCATATTAAAATATTGATGCGGCATCCCAATTTTGAACACCTTTACTATAATTAGTTACTCTATTTGCAAAGAAATCTGTATGTTGTTTTCCACCTGATAAGTTATCAAACCAACTCATTCTTTGTACTGCTTCTTGATCTATACCATTAACTATTGCTCCATATCCTAGATCACTCATTTTTGTATTCACTCTATGTTTAATAAAAGATATTAAATCATATTTTGGGCATCCTTTTAAATCACCCATTTCATATACTTTATCAATAAAATCTAATTCTAATTTTAAAGATAATCTAGCTGCTTCTTCAATATCAGCTCTTAATTCAGGAGTATCATATTCTGGATGTTCTTTTAATAATGTTCTAAATAACCAACAACCAGCATCTGAATGTAAGGATTCATCTCTAATACTCCATTCTACTATTTGTCCTACTCCTTTAAGTTTATTATCTAATTTAAAAGATAATAAAACGGCAAATGATGAAAATAAATTAACTCCTTCTGTAAATGCAGAAAATATTGCTAATGATTTAGCTCTTTCATGCCAATTAGGAGTACCATCATGAGAATCTCTTACTTCAGTTAATGCTTCTATTTTAGCCATTGTAGTTTCATCTTCTAAAAATTCACTAAAATCATCTAATCCTAATTCTTCATTTAATAATGAATAAGCTTCTGCATGAATTGTTTCAAATGCACCAAAAGTAACAGCCATTTTAATAACCTCTGGTTTTCTAAACCATTTAGTTACTAATGAAGACCAATAATCATTTACTACAGTTTCAGTTTGTGCAAATCCTTTTAAAATAGAACCAATTATATTTTTTTCTGTATCATTTAAATTTTGTTTCCAATCATTTACATCTGACATCATTGGCACTTCAGTATGTAACCAATGTGCTTGTTGTTGTTTCATCCAATAATCATGAGCTACTGGATACTCAAATGGTTTATAAACGACACGTTCCTGCAATAAAGATGTTTTTGCCATAGTTAATATTTAATAAGTTATTGTAAGTTTTCTTTAAAACCCTCTAATTTTTGTCGAAGTAAAGCTTTATCAAATCTATCTGTATCTGTATCAAATCTGTTGGTTTGAGTAGGAGGGGCAATATGTTCATCTTCTTCAAAATCAGTGCTATAATTATGGACTTCAAAATGACCTGTTGCAGTATCGGCTTTAACCGAAAATGTAAGACCATCCATGCCATATCTGTTTTTCATAATATGAAATCTACCTGTACCTTTTACTTTATCTTCCTTTTTACGTGATAAAGACATTGAAAAATCGGTAATCATCAGCTTGTCATAGGAACCAGCTGCTTTATCACCTTCAATAATCTCATCTTTTGCACCCGCACGATTAACTTGGGAAACTGACCAAATAGGTATATCTAATTCTCTAGCTAATCCTTTTGTGCTTGTATAAATATCATCAATTTCGTCCTTACGCTCACGATTTTTCTTTCTTGATGAAAGAAGATCTACATAATCAATAAGAACCAAATCTGCCTTAACTCCCATATTTGCAACTTTTGCAATATGTGATTCAATAGTTGATACTGTTGCCCTTCCTGTTGGGAATTCTTTGATGATAAGTCTACCAGGCAATTGAGGAACTATTTCTTCTGCCTTTGGTTTTAATTCATCAGTTTTATTAACTGGTATTTGGGTAAAGAAAGCATCATATCTTTTTCCTACATAATCTTCACCTAATTCCAAAGTATAGTGAAGAACGTTATATCCCAATCTAACAGCATATCCCCCTAATGCTACAAGAGACCACGATTTACCACCTCCAGGATTACCAAAAATAAGACCAAAATCTCCATTTCCCAATCCACCTTGTAGTAATTGGTTAATCCTTTCCCAAGGAGTAGGTATAGTCGTACGAGAGTTTTCTCGATAACGTTCTTCGATATCTTTATTATATTCATGTCCTACGTTTTTATCTTGACCAGCTTTAAGAGCCCCATCAACTAAGTATCTAATACCATCAAAATCTCCTGCTTTTAATAAATCAACTGATGACATTAATGCCTTTTTTAATTGTTGGTTTCTACAAAAATTAGTGAATTCCTCCTGCACATATTTCAAATCTTCATCAGATGATACATAGGCTAACTTTAGTTGTTCTTTAATAGATAATTGTAATACATCATTATCTACTTTTTGTAATTCAATTTTTAATGTTTCTAAGGTAGGGGTTGTATGATACTTATCATAATATTTAAGTATCTCTTTAATTACCCATTTATGAGCATTATTTTCAAAAAATTCATCACTAATAATATCATGTATATTAGTTAAAAACTCTTTATGAGTTAACAATGATGATATTGCCTTTATTTGAAAATCTGGTCCGTAATTATTTAGTGATTTTAATGTCAATTTTTATAACCTTTAAAGTGTGAAAATTTATCGTTTAACCATATTTCTAAATTTCTAATCATTCCCCCTAATTTATCTTCATTATAAATTTGAACAAATAATTTAGGTTGCAATTCAGGAAACTCTTGGTCAATAACATAATCTAAATATTCTATCTGTTCTGCATCAACCATAGGTTTACTTAAATCCATAATTTTAAAGCTATTTTCTAACTTTACTCTATCATGAACTATCCTAGAATATACAACATGTTCTTTGAATTTCCTAGCAGATATGTCAAAAATGTCTTCTAATGTTAATACTTCTGTTTTTAATTCAGGAAATTTTTTAAATATACCTTTTTCACCTAATCCTTTTACTCCTGGTATTTTATCTGAGTTATCACCTAATAATGTTTTATATAAAATAAAATTTTCAGATAATACACCAAATTTTTCTAATACAGTTTCTGAATTATAGTATTCTTTTTCCATTGGTCTATATAATATAATTTTATCAGTAACTAACTGAACAAAATCTTTATCACTAGATACAATAAAACATGTTGAATTATACTTTTCAACTAATTTTTTAGATAACACTGCTATAATATCATCAGCTTCTACTTTATCTATTATGGTGGTTTTAATAGGTAATAATTTTAAATACTGAATTAGACGTACTATTTGGTCTACTTTAGCATCATGTTCATCACCTAAATCTTCAAATACTTCCCAATTAGTAATTCGTTGTAATTCTCTACCTGATTTGTACTCGGGGAGCAGATTCTTTCTATTAACAGATGAACCTGCTCCATCGAATACTACATAAACAGATGTTGGTTGGGTTTGGTTAATTAAAGCACCTAGACTACGAAGAAATCCACCTAACCCACCAATGTGAACTCCATCAGGATTAACCATATTTAACATTGCAAAATTTCTAAAAAATAGATTTAATCCATCTATTAAAAGAACTTTATCATGCTTTTTCAAAGTTGGTTCCTCCCTTTGCTCCTGGACTTCGTCCAATAGCTTAAATAATTCTTTATGCTTCATAATTACTATTCTGGTTCTTTCTCGAAGTGAGAAATATCTTGAACTTCTTCTCCTTCTTCAACTACATCAAAGTTCATGCCTCCTAATATCTTAGCCCAATCTTTGGCATTATCTTCTTTGTATTTTTTAAGTTCATTTGGGTTATCATTAATAAAACCATGAGGAGTCATTACTATTTTTCCTCTAGTAGTAACACCATTAATGTGATTTTTATCAATTTGTATGTTAGCTCTTTTAGCAAATTCTACCTGTTTACCATCCTTAATTGCTTTAATTTTAGATGTTCCCGCAGACATAACATTACCAAATGTAACTACAAATGTTGAATCAAACCACATTGCATAACCACCTTTATTCATTAATTTAGGTTGCCCCATAGGTGATGCTGGTTTTAATGTCCAAACTTTATTAACACAAACTAATGTATTAGTATAAGGTGATGATTCTTTTCTTGATAATGTAATTTTTTGGTTTACATTATTTCCAAATTGAGTTGACATAGCACCTGCATTCCATTCGTTATTGTTTTTATTTGATTTAAGTGACATTTCACAAGGTACAGAACCAATACTATCCCATAGGAACAGTAAATCATAAGGTAAGTTACCTCGTTTTTGTTCATCCATTAAATCTAAAATAAACCCAGCAACGTCTTCAATAGAATTAAGTGTTTCTCTATCAACATAAATGAAATTACCATCATAATTGACAATTTCTCCATTTTCATCTTTCTCTATGTTAATATCCAATCCCATTTGAACCGCATGTTCCCAATTCCATTTCATCTCTGTAATAATAAAAACAGGCAGTATCCCATTATTTTGGGCGGATACTGCTGCTTCTATCATTGCTGTTGTTTTACCTGTGTCCGAATGACCTCTAAGTAAAACAATGTGCCCCATAGGGATACCAGGTATAGAGGTAACTTCCCTAAAGGCAGGAGAAAGGGGAATCCATTCTTGATCCTTAAATTTGATATTCTTGTCTAGTCCCTTTTTATTTTTAAAGGCATTCAAGTCAAATTGACTTTGAATTTCTTTAGAGACTGCCGCCGATAATGATTTCTTTTTTCTCGCCATGTTTAAAACGGTAAATCATCAACTTTATCATCTTTTTTATCATCAAATAGAGAATCAAATTGATCCGTCTTATTTTGTTTGGCTTTCGAAGTATCTAACGAAAACTTAGAACCTTCAGATTGTGAAGTATCTTCAAAATCATCATTTGGCTCTGATATGATACTACCTTCTTCATCAGTTTCAGGCGCTAACCATTTTTCTAATGCAGATTTCATTTCATCAAATGTAAATTTCTTAAATTCAGCATTTGGATCTGGTTGTTCTGTTTTCCATTTTTCTACTAAAGCAGCATCATCACTTAGTGGTGTTTGCTTTAATCTTACCCTAACAGATGATTTATTATACTGTGTACCTGTAGATTCAGGTCCTACTGTTTCAATAGTAAGATCTCTACCACCTACAATATCAGTATAATCACCGATTTCTTCATCTACAGCTAATGAAAGTAATTCTTCATAAATTAACTTTCCAAATTGCCATAATCTAACACCTTTATCTTCCTCACCTCTAACAATTACAGGAACGAAAATACGTGTTTTAGGGTCTAACTTCTTAGCTAGAACATAATTTTCTTTATTATACTCTTCTCTAAGTTTACTAGCGAATAAAGCTATAGGATCTTTTTCACCATAATTTAGGGGAGAAAGCATAACTTTATTTGTAATACCATAATAGAACTTAAGTTCCGTAAATGGGTTTTTAGAATTAAAAGCACTAGGCACAATTCTAATCTGTTGTTTACCTACAGTAGGTCTCCAAAACGTCAAACTATAATCTCGTTTTTGGCCTTGGGGTTGTTTTTGTTGGAGAGTGTCCAACTTCTGTTTAAGCATTGATAAATCCATAATTTTATAACTTTTTTTAATGTAACTACAATATACGAACTAAAATTTGGGGAGCCAAACTATAGTTCAATTATTTTATGTATCTTTGTGTTTAATTGATTTAACTCATTATGTTGAGTCAAAAGGATACAATTTCTATAGTGTTGCCAATCTACTTGATAAGTAGAATCAACTACACCCCCATTAAGCTTTTTAATTAATTCATTTAAAGCATTAATAGTATACAAGGTATTAGATTCCTTCTTTCTATGTACTAAAATTGTATTTTCTGGGATAGTATGAACGTTACCTTGGTCTACATTGTAAGTAATAACATATTCATCTTTACCTACTATTTCTAAAACAAATAGTTTATTGTAAATAATCGTGTACTTACTTTTAATTTTTTCTAAAAGTGGGTCCAGA
>CEQO01063684.1_pt1 | contig 13913 bp, 8 predicted proteins | sample 531101 | NCBI WGS metagenome assembly CEQO01 (sample SAMEA2621272, study PRJEB7988) | marine metagenome | isolation source: saline water (ENVO:00002010), including
ATTACTCTGCCTATTCCTGATTACAAAAACCACTCCAACAATGGAAACAATCAACATTACTACGATTATTAAGCCATAAGAAGCCATGAAATCCCCTAGGCTAAATGGTGCTTCAGAGATAATCACTGTAAGGGTAATTGAGGAACCGGGACCCTCGTCCACTGCTGTCATGCTAACAGTTCTACTGCCAGAGCCCGTGAATGTCCACTCGATCCACTTCCCCTGAATATCAATGTCATTGGCCGCATTACCGTCTCCATCACTGTCAACTGATGTATCCATATCCCAGTTGTAAAGTAGGTTTTCCATGTCATACGAAGAATCAGTAGTTCCATTGGCACTAAAGAAAACAACATCCCCTTCCATTGGAGAGAATGTGCTTGGAGAAGCTCTTGGATCCGGATTAACATTTCGTATATCAATCGGAATTTCTATCATCGCCGTACTTCCATCATCATCTGTCACGTGAAACACAATCATTGTAGGGGCAGTAGTTGCATCCGGCCAAGATCTTTCCAGTATGTTGGACTCCAGATCGCAATCGTCGGAGGATCCTCCTGAATCATCAGAATCGGTCATTGGGTCCAAGTCGAAGCAATTTCTGAGCGTTAGCATATCTCCTGAAGTATCAATCGTACTTACGGATATAGAAACAGTAGAATCCTCAGCGGCGGGAAGTGGAGGGGCCAAGGGAGTGATTTGGGGGTCGATATTCTGGATTTCTATAGGCACGATCAGAGATTCAGTGCTAGCTCCATCATTATCCACCACCTGAAGGGTTGCAAGATGCAACCCAGATGTGTGATATGTGTGTTCAACGGTGCTTTTCCTACCCTCATAGTTGATGGTAAGCTCTGGATTATTTTCAGCATCGGGATTCCAAATGTGAAATAGGGTACTCAGGTCATTCTGAGAATCATCCGCAAATCCTTCAAAAATCAATAAATCTCCCTCATTGGCCATGTAGACGCCCCTACTATCTGGTATCATTCTATTTCCTCCCATCCAAATCTCAGCACGAGGATTAGTGGGTGCAATGTTCCTGACCTCTATTGTTTTGTTTGAGTATCCTATGTCATCATCATCATCGACGGCTTCGACTCTGATGGTGTAGTTGCCCTCAGCTTCTGGAGTTACAGTACAGTAGACTCCAACTTGACCTTCGTCACAAGGGTATGTAGAGTCCCATAGTATGTCCATTGGAGCCTGTGGAGTCTGAGTGTCAACATCACTACGCTCCTCGACATTGAATTGTAGAGGAGAGAGGACGTAGGTCCACTCATACTCGGAACCAATGGAGATTTCAGGAGGCCTGTTTAGAATCTCTATACTCTGGACAACAACTACCTCATCGTTTTCATCATCCGTAATGGACAGTTGGACATCGTAAGTACCGTCATCATCCCATGTATGCTCAAAGATACAATCTTCCTCTGTAGAAGAAACGGAGTTTCCTTCCGGCATTGAAATGGTGAACATACAAGACAAATCCCCTCCATCCTCATCATAAGAGACACTACCGTCCAACACCACTTCGGACTTAGTCAAGGACTGGGTTGGCATATCCAGAGATACGATCGGAAGCCTTCCGATAAACAAAGAAAATACCCCATTGTTATTCGTCCTGTCTCCATCATCAGAAATCAACGCATCAGGATCTACTTGGAAGGAAAGAGTGATTTCTCCGATGGGATGGGAATTTCGTACAGTCCAATTCACCTCTACTACCGCCTGTTCCAAACTGTCAAGAGATGGGACCTGAACAGTTTGAATAGATCCATCAGGGGAAACAACATTCATTGTCGTCGAGGGAGAGGTCATCAGTCCCCTGTTCTGAATGGGAACATAGAATTTTAGAATATCTCCAGGAACTGCATTAAAGCCTGTAGAAGAAGCCAGAGTAGTAGTGGACTGCCCCCTAGTCCTGTCAACCGTGACTCCTTCGGTCAGTGCGACCAAATCAATAGTACTGACATTTGGATCGATTGTTATTGTTGAAGCGCCAACTATCTTCTGAGAGGGAATCCATGCAATTACGCCATGACTCCCAGCTTCACTGCCACCGGTGGAGTCATCGACAGAATTGCCTGTATTGAATGCAATATTGACAGAACCATTTGCCGAGGTCGTGACGGTCCTTATATCGCCATCAATTCCATATCTGAACTCTAGCTCCTGTCCCGAAACAGGTTGCCCATTTTGAGTCACATTTGCCCATGCCGATGTATCGAAGTCCAAAGGAGAAAGAGGATACTCAAATTCAATCGAGATCTGCTTACTTCTTCCAGCCTGGTACGTCTCCAGCTCATGGAATGCATTGATCCCATCAATTATGTCTGTGCTGGATGAAACATCCCCCCTGACTGCTGGACAGAACCACCTGTACCCGTCTGCTGAACCATTAGAATCGAAGGTTGTCACATTGTATGATTGCTGACAGGAGGCAAAAGAAGTACCTGGTGCACCCCTACTCATAACTTGCCAGCTTCTAGATTCAGTAGACTGACTATCATCGGGTATGTCTACGAAGTCACTAGAGCCCTGATAATCAGTCTCTTGGTAATAGCTAGATGACCAGTAGTCCCCGACAGTAAGGGGGAAGTCATATCCCTCGGTAGGAGGGGAGTATGTCTGAGTAATAGTCAATTCTGCTACATCGATATCTATCGTCCACCAGAAAATTCTGTATCCAAAGTCTATGTCTATTGTCGCTTCCTGTTCGATAACGGCCAAGTCGGATGCACGAACTAACTCCGTAGTTTGCATCTCTATGTCCAAATCACCAGTATTTCCATCCAGATTCACATTCTGGGCTTCATAGGTACCGATAGATTCCGCCTCATAAACCAGCGTGGAACGGTTATCAACGATCATTGTGTAGATATCCGTGACTGTCCTGTCTAGCGTACCCGTCAAGAACTGTACATTCGTAGATACGCCCGAGGAGCTGACGAACTCCCCAACATCAAGATAGCCGTCATATACCCACCTATCTCCAACCTGCCAAGTTGGAACATCTGTAATCGCAATGTTTCTACTTACTGATTCTAGCTTCAAACTGTCTTCATCCATGCTCTCCATTTCATCGGAATAGAGCATCAATACGCTTTGCGAAGAGAGAAGAATAACTACCATAAGTGCTGACGCGAGTGACTTACTCATACATCTCCTATGGAGATGCTACAAATCAATGTGACTGTAAGGACTTGATTACATAGCCCTGTAATCAGGAAGGTCTGCTAACTCGTCCTGAATGAACTGAACAGCCTCTAGAATCTGATCTTTTGCCCTTGCTCCGGTTATGACCATCTTGCCACTTCCGAAAATCAGACAAACTACCTTGGGATAATCTAACCTGTAAATTAGACCCGGGAACTGCTCTGGCTCATACTCTACCTTGTCAAAAGGAAGATGGAAAGTTAGGTTGTTGAGATTCAGTCTTCTAGGGAGTGCAGCTAGGGGCTCTCCTTGCTTGATTCCCCTGATTCTCGAGTCCTCATTCTCAACTTCCTCGTCAGTAGCAGCTCTGATTCCACCAGCATCATCGATAACCTTGGTGTTGATATCATCCATCTTAGCGACTCCAGTGTAATCTTCAGGGAAGAAGAGAGAATAAGTCGCAACCATGTTCTGAACCTCAATATCCACATCGGCAACATCCCATGTTGAGATTCCCGCAGCGCGAAGATCGCCAATCATCCTCTCGATTCCTGTTTCAATATTCTGCTGATTCTTACCGCCAGTGCACACTGCTCTCCCAGATCTGAACATGAGTATCGCCAGTTTGGGATCTACAACACGGTAGACAACTCCTGGGAATTGTTCAGGCTCGTATTCACAATTCAACTGAATTGCTATATCCGGGAGATCAAGCTCCTCGGCAACTCTGGTCGACGCTACAACATTCACTACAGTTAGGCGTTCTTCATCGCTTAGCATGGGTCCCGCACTTATATTCTACTTATAAACGATATCAGTCAGTATCAGTAAGAAATGTCCTGTATTCAATTTTCTTCTGCCACAATCCTGGCTCCACCTGAACCAAACTTCGATACCAGAGGTCTGCCCCCAGCAATTTCAATACATTCAGCTACTCTCTGGGGATTTCTAGTCAGTGAGACCATACATCCGCCTCCACCAGCTCCTGTCAGTTTCGCTCCCAGAGAGTGACTTTCTGTGGCTGAAATAAGATTTTCAAGCTCTGGACTACTTACCCCAATTTTACGTAATCTTTCCTGACACTCATTCATGGCCCGACCAACTTCTTCCATATTTCCCGATGAAAGTTCTCTCAGGCCAGAATAAGTAATCTCTCCAATAGCTTCTATTTCCTTCATCTTTAGTGGGTCGGACTTGAGTAATTCAGACACCCCTGCTACCATATCCCCAGTAGGAGAACCTATGCCAGTGAATCCTAATACTAGCCACACATCTTCTATTTCTGGCATCTCAACCTTGCTAATTGACCAATTTCTGCTACCTTCGGGAGTTTCTAGGGTCGCATCAAAGATATGTTTCGTTCCAGCGGGGGAGCTCCCTGAAACTACAACGCATCCTCCGAGCGCGCTTGTTGCCGTATCAGTAGGGCTGGCTCTGCCTTTCTGGGCATTGGCCTCAGCCGAGTGCCCCATCCTAGCTAGTGAAATCAAGTCAAGTGTAGATTCTGGATCTACCAATTCTTGCAAGGCCGCACCCATAGCATTAGACAGTGCCGCCGATGAACCAAGTCCAGCCGCCGAATATAGGCTACTCTTGATGTCTATTTCTAGAGGGGGGCCGGAGTACTGGAAGATATCATTTAGTATATGAGAGATATGAGGGTGCTTTGAAGCTTCAAATGGCATTCCTTCTAAGCTCCACCTGTTTGACTCAGATATTGAAACCTCTACGCCAGCTTCTATTGAAACAGCGACTGCAGGTTGCCCATATACCACTGCATGCTCTCCAAACAAGATACATTTGCCCGGTGCGAACGCTCTTGCCACGTCCCTCGCCCGTAGTCAAGGGAAATGAGCATTGGCATAGATCAATAGCATCGGTTCCTTCAAGTCCAACTACTGTTTGGGAGGGGTACTAGTAAGCACAGAGGGGATAATCTGGAACATCCATTACTTCAGTCATACGGGCCTTTGGAAGGTTGGCATATTCTGTTAGTCATCGGATTCATATCAATTGGATTCTTCACTTATCAGGTTCAGAAGGCTACTAGATTAGTAATGCTCGGGTCTTCCGATGACAGGTTTGATTCATGGGGCACCAGGATCAGTGAATTCATCTCTGGATGGTTATTCCAGAAGAAAGTCCTCAGAGATAAGGTCGCAGGAACTATGCATGTTCTGATGTTCTGGGGTTTCCTAATGTTAGCATCGGACATGCTGGACTTAGCTACTGCTAATGCATTTTCTGGAAAGGTACTGCCAGCAATTTTAGTCGGGCCTTGGAATGGAATGGTGGAGTTGGGATACTTCATGGCTCTTGTCGGTTGCGTCAGTGCTCTAACCCGCAGGGTTGTATTCACTCCTGAAAAGCTGAAGGGAAAATCTCAGCTTGAGGGAAACGTCATTCTACTGCTTATTTTCACCATCACTACTACTTCTTTCATAGTGGAGTCAGCTGAGTCACCCAGCTCTTTTTGGGAGCCACTCGGGTACTGGTTCTCGGAACAAGGACTTTCGGAGCAAACCGTAATCCTGTCATACTGGGCCCACATGCTGGCAATCTCTGTTTTCCTTTTCTTGATTCCTTTGTCTAAGCACATGCACTTAGTCATGGCCGTCCCAAATGTCTTCTTCCACGATGCTGGTCCCATGGCTAGGATGAGGCCATTAGCAACTGGAGATGACGGTAAGGCAGTACCCCTGGAAGATTTAGATATTGACTCATTCGGAGTCAGCACTTACAATCAGTACTCTTGGAGACAACTCATTGATGGTTGGTCATGTACCTCCTGTGCTAGATGCCAAGACGTATGCCCCGCCTATGCTTCTGGCAAGGGATTGAATCCAATGCAAGTTATCCATGATGTAAGGAACTACGCAAATGATCACGCTCCGATTCTTCTGTCCGGGGGCCAACCAGATGAAACAATGCTCGAGAGGATTACAGAGGAGGCAGTTTGGGCATGTACTACATGCAACGCTTGCGTTGATGTCTGTCCCCTGTACATTGAGCATGTTCCAAAGCTAACCGATCTAAGAAGGAACGCAATGATGGAGACTATGGAGTATCCAGAGGTCCTTAATACGGCAATGGGAAATATAGAGTCAGCATCTAATCCATACGGATTTGGGGCGCATGAGAGGGCTGACTGGGCTTCAGATCTAGGAGTTAAGGTAGGAGAGCCAGCCGAGTATATTTACTTCGTAGGATGTGCAGCTAGTTTTGATGAGAGGAACCAGAAGGTGGCTAGATCTACCATCTCTCTACTCAAGGAGGCTGGGTTGGACGTAGGAATCTTGGGAATGCAAGAAGGATGCTCTGGAGACCCTGCCAGAAGGGCAGGAAACGAATACCTTTTCCAGATGCTAGCCGAGACAAATATGTCTACATTCCAAGAGCTTGGAGTCAAGAGGATTGTTGCATCCTGCCCACATTGTTTCCACACTCTAGGGAAAGAATACGGAGATTTTGGAGGAGAAGACTTGGAGGTATTTCACCATTCTGAGATAATCGCCAAGCTTCAGCAAGAAGGAAAACTTCCAGAGGCAGAAAAGAATGGGCGCAGTATCACATTCCATGATCCCTGTTACCTAGGAAGGATTGGGGATATCGTGGACGCTCCTCGATCAGTAATAGGGGGCGTTGACGCCGAGCCCGAGAGACACGGTAAGGACTCATTCTGTTGCGGTGCAGGTGGTGCTCAGATGTGGATGGAAGAAGATGCCGACAAGAGAGTTAACGAGATTAGGGCGGCAGAACTTGCTGAGACAGGATGTGACACTGTAGCAGTTGGTTGCCCCTTCTGTTCAGTCATGGTCAAGGATGGTTTGGATGCAGTAGGTTCTGATATGGAAGTTCTCGATGTTGCAGAGCTACTATGGGAGCAGATCGTTGCACGTGATCTGGAGATACATGACAAGTCTAAAAATAGGACTGGAAAGGCAAGAATATGGGACTCATCAATTTCCGATCTGATATGATTGATCGATTTTTATTCTGCCACGTCATCAGTGAGTGTCATAAGTAAAACCTCCAAGCCAGAACCATGGAAGGCACCTTCACATTCATGGGAATGTCAGTCACTAATCTTGCAAAACTATTCGGAGGAATCTTGGTAGTATGGGGAATTATAGCTTATTTTATGCAGAGCTCAGATCCTCCCTCTATCACTGCAATGATTCCGGCATTCATGGGTCTTCCTTTACTGTCCTTGGGCCTACTAGCAGATTGGAATGAGTCCAATCTACACCACTATATGCACGCTGCCATGGTCTTCGCACTGCTAATGGTTCTCGGAGGTGCACAGGGACTTCTGGATATCGATGGAAAATCCCAACTGGCCATCGGCTCTCATCTAATCTTAGTTGTTCTAGGAATAACTTTCATGGTCGCCGGAATAATGTCATTCAGACACGCCCGGAAACTAAGAGAATCTTCAGGTGTTTGATTGCGTCCAGTCATTGGAATAACATGCTTCATGCGAGACACAGTTTATGGAAACTGGAGCAGGCATGCAGCAATTCTTCCTTCAGCTTATGTTTCAGCAGTAGAGAGGGCAGGAGGAATTCCGATGATAATCCCTCCAGCTGGGGATATGACAGTCTTGTTGGGGGCTATTGATGGCCTCATTATCTCAGGCGGCCCCGATGTTTCTCCTGAGCAGTACGGACAAAAACCAGAGCCAATGACAGTAGAGTTTTATCCCAATCAAGACGAAACTGAGATCAGCCTAATTTCCGAAGCACTGGAAAGAGATTTGCCCTTACTGGGGGTCTGCAGGGGAATGCAGATTCTTAGTGTAGCTCATGGCGGGTCTCTTCATCAGCACCTGGATAATACGCCCGGCCATGAGGGTCACGGAGGCTATGATGGGACCTCGACAGAACATTCCGTAATCGTCGAAGAGAACTCCCTACTTTGCAGTTTGATGGGTACGTCCTTCTCAGTTAACTCAACACATCACCAAGGGGTATCGGATCCCGGATCACTCTCAATATCAGCAGTAGCTGGGCACGATGGTTTGATCGAAGCAGTCGAGAGAAGGGATAAGAAATTCTGCTTAGGCGTTCAATGGCATCCCGAGCGTTATGGACATGACTTACTCTTCGCCGCACTCGTAGAAGCTGCGAGAAGTTGATGATGGCAACCCCTCTAGAAGGCACTATGACGCTCAGGGTTTACGACACGCGATCTCGTTCAAAGCGTGTTTTCAAGCCCCTGGTTGAGGGCCAAGTAGGAATATATGCGTGTGGCATAACCCCCTATTCCCCTAGCCACATAGGGCATGCTAGACAGGCCATAGCATTCGATATAATTGTCAGATGGCTCCGAAAGAGTGGATTCAAAGTCAATTATATCTCAAATTTCACAGATATCGATGACAAGATAATCTCTGTTTCTCTTGAGGAGGGCGTTAACTTTCTTGAAGTGGCTAACAGGAATATAGATGATTATTTCACCGTAATGGATGCTCTCAATGTGTTAAGGGCTGACGCATATCCTAGAGTTACTGAAACCATTCCAGAAATAATTGAGATGATTCAAGATTTGATAGATAAGAAACACGCTTATGAGGCAGAGGATGGCGTTTATTTCGAGATAGACACAGCCCCGGAAAAATATGGCCAGCTAACCGGACAGACATTGGACATGGTTAGGAAAGGAGCCGGGGGCAGGGTCGACAATACTGGTTCAGGAAAGAGGGATCATAGAGACTTCGCACTTTGGAAATTAGCTAAGGAAGGAGAGCCCAATTGGGAGAGTCCGTGGGGAAATGGAAGACCAGGATGGCATATTGAATGTTCAGCAATGTCACTTAAGCACCTAGGGGAGAAATTCGATATCCATGGAGGGGGTTCAGATCTGGTATTCCCTCATCACGAGGCAGAGATTTTCCAGTCTGAATGTTGTCTTGGTCATGATCCAGTAGTCCAGTATTGGCTACATAATGGGATGATAAATATCGATGGAGAGAAGATGAGTAAATCTGTTGGTAATTTCTGGACAGTCAGTGACGCATTAGAGAAAATCGAACCTCTTGTACTCAGATATGCTCTGATTAATGCGCCATACAGACAGCCTGTAGATTTCAATTCCGTCATGATCGATGACTCAATCTCTCATCATGGTAGGTTGCTAAGCTCATATTCGGAAGCCCTATACTACTCTGAAGGAATTAGGAATGACTACTCAGGAATTGAACATCTCGACGAAGCCACTCATAGAATCAGGGCCGGTATGGATGACGACTTCAATACCCGTATTGCTCTGGTAGAGATTCAGTCTGTAGTGAAATCACTTACATCGTTAATTGACTCAGACGAGAACGATCTTCATCTGATGTCAGCCTATGTGCAGTGGCTAGAGGAATTTGCGGGAGAAGTTCTGGGAATTCTGCCAACTCCAAGTGTAGCGATTTCTCTACATGAGGAAAAAATCTCGAGGAGATCCGAAATATCAACAAAAGTAGAATCATTACTAGAGATGAGGGAATCTGCGAGGGCTTCAAAAAATTGGCCAGAGTCAGATAGGATAAGGGATGAGCTTACTGAAATGGGAGTAGTAGTTGAGGATAGCCCAGATGGCACAAAATGGAGAATAAGCTAGTATAATTCTACCAACTCATTCTTCTTCTCGTATCAGTGACCCGAAAACCGTCTTTCTGAAGAGGGCCACAAAAGAGACTAGAAGGATTATTCCTACTATGACACTCGGAGTGAAAAATCCATCACTACTTCCCTGGTCTTCCCCCAGTAAAGGATCTTCGGTACCGGTATTCTGTACGTACTCCACATTGTGTCTGCAACTAACTTCCTCGGGATAGACTCCAGCATCGGTACATATCCTTCCAGGTACAGTGAACGCTTCAGATACGTCTAGCATACAGAAAGAGGACTCCCCTGAAATGATACACTCCTCCGTTTCTTCCATTACGATAAGTATCGAGCCACAGAGAATCTGCTCTCCATCCCTATCTGTTAGCGATGGATGTTCTGAGAGGCACTCCTCCAGATGGACCCCCTCTTCCAGAGAAGTCGGATGAGCTATGTATCCCCCTCTTGGTCCAAAGCTATTGAAGAAGTCTGGCAGCACTGGACGAGGTACTATTGGTTCTCCTCCTCCCTGCGAAATATTCGTAGCAATAGGGTCCGCTCCGCCAACAGTCCCTCCAATCCTGTGGCCGTCTTCATCTAATTCAACGTCATAGAATTCTGTCCACAAATCTATGCTCCTTCCATTCTGGAACGAAGGGGTCCTATTCAGGACATCGAAATAACGGTCATCGCCCATAGTGAATAGATATTCAATTGGAACGTCCTTTCCCTCGTTACACCCGCTAAGATATTCCATCATTTCTGAGAAGGTCTGCTGAGCCTCGGGAACTCCATCATAGGTAATATCAACAGCCTTTCTAAATCCATCTCCCTGTATTATTTCGACTTCATCATCCAATGCCTGCATGATATCCACATCGCCGAACACTGGCAGGCCCCCCACGACTACCAATCTAACATCGGGATCGATCGCTTCAATCACGTTCCTGTATGGGTCGGCTTCAAATGTATCCAAGACAACTAAGTCCGCGGCAAGGCCACTCTGGATTCTACCAGTGTGATCCGACCATCCAATAGCATCAACTACATTGGTAGTAATCGTCTGAACCAACTCATAATCGGAGAAAATATCTCCAAGAACATTCCTGTCCCACCAATCAGCAATCTTCAGTTCGTGCATAGAGCTCTTAGATCCTGACGGGCTCCAGTCAGGTCCAATCATGATATTCACTCCCTCTGATTTGGCAGTGTAGATATCAGTCGTCTCCCCATATAGTAGGAGATTTGAGGTCGGTGACCAAGCGAGACTACCTCCTATATCGCCCAGAGCAGAGAACTCAGGTTGGGTCAGTCCCGTTCCGTGGATGATGACTATCTCCTCCACGAGCAAGTCATTCTGGACCAAGACATCAAACTCCGATCTACTGGACTCATCGATGCCCTCCGCCAAATGTATGAACCATGCATCCAGATTGCCATTTGAGTTGCCTTGCTTGATGTGATTGCCTTCATAGTCAGACTCAATTTCTGTCACCTTGGTATGGATTTGGTCCTTTCCGAAGTTGTAGTACTCAATATTCCTAGCTAGCATTGTTTGGAAAGTATCCTTGTTTGAGGTTGAGCTTCCTTGAATAGCAGTATTCCCACCTGCAATAGCCCTCAATTCTGCGAATCTCATAGTTGATGAATCAGATGTAGAGCAGCCCACATCCTTGGCATCACGATATGCATCATCAGCCTGCCACTGATACCTGTTCTGCCAACCACTAGTCCCGTGGTCCCATAGTGGGATGATATTGTAATGAGCATGGTTATGAGGGTCTATGAATCCTGGATAAATCGTACCACTAGTAGGTATTGAAACTACTCCCTCGGCTGAACTTGGAGTTGGTTCCGACGAACTCCAAACCTCCTCGATGACCCCATCTCGTATGAGTATCCTGCCATCATCGATAACATCAGTCTGGGATTCCATAGTTACTACTCTACCTTCCAAGATATACTCTCCTCTGTGGATATGGTCCTCTGGTGGGTAGCAGTTCCCCATCAGGTGGTTAACGCCGACCCATTCTTGATCGTTAGCTCCTCCAGGAGTAGGGGTGGAATCGGATAGCTTTGCCCAACCTCCGTCGCTCCCATAGCCATATGGGACCCCAAAGTCAGAGTCTTCCGACGGATAGCTTACAGAGTCTATCTCCAAACCCTCGTCATTGCTAATTGTAACCGTATCCCCCTCCCAGTAATCAAACTCAATATTGGTCTGTGCCCTGTAGAATACAACATAGGCACCAGGCTCAATGACAGTCCCCCAAGCTATACTGCACATTGGCGAACCGCCGTTCTCCAAGTCATCTATCCACCATCCCCCTATATCTATTGCAGAATCAGTGGGGTTGTGCAATTCTAGGAACTGGTTAGAGAACCTTCCAATTTCTCCATCTCCATTCCAATCTATCCCTCCATACTCCTCGCTATTTGGAGATACGTATATCTCGTTGATAATGACCGAATCCCCCACTCCCTGCGCTGAAGTAGTGATAATCGGCGATGATACGACTAGAATCATCAAGGCAGTCACGACAAGTGACCCGGCGCGCATGATATGCCGATGGAACGATATGACTTCAACCCAACTATACAGGAGCATTGAGGGCGAAGTGGGAAATAGCACTATTTCTGCCCAGCTACATGTCTGGCATTAGGGCAACCTGTGTCGCACTCGTTACAATCATGTTCTCCTCCGTTTCCCTGTCTGGATGTATACATGATGCAATTATTGAGAATCTGAGTGTCCCCTATCCAGAATGGTATGGAGAAATGGAATTTATCGATGATCCAATGAGTCACACAGACTCCTGTTTCAGTACTCCATGTGTGAGAAATTTCACAATAGGAGAGCCATTCTCAGATGAAATCTGGGACGAGACTGGCAACAAATGGGCTGTTTTTGGGAATGTTGAGGGAGGCAATTGCTGTGAGCACTACCTCGCCGCTACCAAGGAGGGTTGGATAATGAATTTTGGAGGTGAGTACCCCACTTGGTCCGAAGATAGGGGGCATACATGGCAGGAGTATCAACCCTCAATATTCTCTCAGCTGGGGTGCATGGAGCCCAAGCCAACAGTGCCCGGACAGGAGGGGCTGGGAGAGGGAAGCATAGTCCAGGCGACCAATGGGGATATTATTTCCATGGGGTGGTTCCCATATCCGAGTGCGAGTGGCGCCGATCAATTCTATGCGTTCTTCTATGACGCCGAAGACGAAGAGTGGAGTTGGTGTTTCAACAGAACTCCAGAGCCTTTCTATGATCGTTCATGGCAAGTCGAGGTAATAGGACCGATTAACGGCGGACTCTACGGCAATGGGCCATGGGCCAGTCTTGTAATTTCCAACTTCTGGCATCAAGTACAGAATGTAGGAGGTCAGATTTCCACTGATGGACTAAATTACGAATACTTCGGCTTCCCAGATAGAGATGCTGGCTTGGATATAATGGAAGTTGATCTAAATCCCTCTGAACTGGGCCCTGAGTGGGATTTCACTAAGCCCCATAAAGAGATGAGGGCTTTCCCGGTTCCCTCAGGAGGCCTGTACTTCCCAGACTACTTCATTGATGGCAGGGATGCGTTTCTCGATACCTCGCTCAATTGGTGGACAGGGGTTACTTTAGCTGGGAATTCTCTACCCTCTCAGTATTGTGCATTTGACTCATCAACAGCTCTACATTGCGTCACTACGAGTAATTCTAACCTCACCCATATGCTCTCTTGGGATGGGGGGGAGACATGGGAGAACCAATCCTATGACCTCTCAATAGAGGCCACAGGATTGGAAGAGTGGGAATTTCACTCCAATGGAATGCACGACTTATTCGTTCTCAATGTGAGATATCAGAGCTCCTCCGGGCCCGATGTCGATATAGCCTGGCATGTTAGGGACTTCTCCGAGAGTATGGTTCCAGACTCAAGGACCTATATCGGGCAAGGCGATCTTGACTCGACATCAGGAGCAGGAAATGACATCAGATTTGACTTCGCTAGCATGGGAATCCTTCCAGATGGTGGCTCATTCATAGCGTATCAGGATTCTACCGACCCTGATCCATTATTCTCTGTGGAGTTATTACTGCCATCAGAATACATAGCAAAATCTCAAACATTCTAGAGGAAGAAGCATGATTTCAACCGACTGATATAGACA
>CEQO01035841.1_pt1 | contig 13796 bp, 11 predicted proteins | sample 531101 | NCBI WGS metagenome assembly CEQO01 (sample SAMEA2621272, study PRJEB7988) | marine metagenome | isolation source: saline water (ENVO:00002010), including
TCCGCTATCTTAAAGACGCGAGGAAATTTAGGTTTTAATTCAAAAATCATAATTGAAACTGGGGAAGAGTCCGGTTCTCCTGGATTATCGGAATTCGCTCAAAAAAATAAAGAAATATTAAAAGCAGATGTACTAATTTCATCAGATGGTCCTCGATTACAGCCAGAACGACCAACACTTTTTATGGGATCCCGAGGAAGTTTCGTTTTTGATATTGAAGTAAATTTGCGAGAAGGCGCACATCACTCGGGAAACTGGGGTGGTTTAATCGGTAATCCCGCTTTGATTTTGGCCAATGCGCTAGCATGTATCTCAGATAAAAGAGGACAAATCCAGGTTCCGGAATGGAGACCCAACACACTTACTAACTCTATTAGAATGGCTTTAGCTGACTGTGAAGTAGATGGTGGCGAGGATGGACCAAGGGTTGACCCTGATTGGGGTGAGAAGTCTCTGACACCTGCCGAACGTGTTTTCGCCTGGAATAGTTTTGAAATCCTTGCCTTTACAGCAGGTGTTCCTGACAAACCGGTAAACGCAATTCCCGGGAATGCAAAAGCAAGATGCCAATTACGCTTTGTTGTTGGAACAAATGTTGATGATGTCATACCCGCATTAGAGCGTCATCTCAAAAAAAATGGTTTCACCCAAGTGTCTGTTAAAGCTGCAGACAGGGGTATATTGCACGCCACTCGATTAGACCCGGACAACCCATGGGTCCGTTGGGCTGTATCATCTATTCAGAAAACTACAGACAAAAAACCTGCAATACTTCCAAATTTAGGAGGTGGATTGCCAAATGATGTGTTCAGCGAAATCTTAGGCCTCCCAACACTTTGGGTGCCTCACAGCTACGCTTCCTGCTCACAACACGCTCCCAATGAACATATATTAGCGCCCATAATGCGAGAGGGCCTTGAAATGATGGCTGGTTTGTTTTGGGATATCGGAGAGCCCAATTTCAACGTAACATGATAACGGCAAGAACTCCACAAAGTTTGGGGTTCAACGAAGCTCATATCATTCCTAAAAAAGGAGGAATTGATGCCAGATCAAAGGGGGTGGAAACTGAAAGTTGGGGCGGTTATCCCCTCTACCAATACAATTGTACAACCAGATTTTGACGATTTACGAAGCCCAGGTATAACAAACCATATAGGCAGAATAACCCTACCAAATATGCCTATTAAAACCGACAAGGATTTTGATAAAATGGTTCGGTTGAGCGAAACCGATATGGTTGCTGCCGTCGACAGAGTTAAAACAATGAACCCCGATATTTTGATAGTTGGAATGTCCTCTCTAATCGTCTGGGATGGTCTTGATGCCTCTTTATCGCGCAAGGAAATGTTGGAAAACAGAACTGGTGTACCAGTAACAGGAGGCTCGTTTGCGGTTGCTGAAGCGTTGAAAAAACTCGAAGTAAAAAACATCGGTATTCTCTCTCCTTATATGCCAATAGCCGATGAACATATAACCAAGTTTTTTGATGACTTAGGGTATAATGTAGTCCGTTTCATAGGACTTAGATGTCCAAGTCCCGTTGCAATCGCAGATATCACAAACAACACTCTATCAGATGCTTTAAACGAAATTGATGGAAGAGACATAGAGGCTTTGATTCAGTTTGGGACGAACCTTCATTTTATGAAGCAAGCTGCAACTGAGGAAAAAAAGCGCAAAAAACCCGTCATCTCCATTAATTCCGCAAGCTATTGGCATGCGTTACGGTTGTCAAAAATTAACGACCAATACGAAGGCTATGGAAAACTTCTTAGTGAATTCTAGTTTTTACTAATTTAGATAAAGGGCTATGGAGTCTGCAATACACGCGGGCTTTTCTTCTCCCTCTATTTCTATGATAGTGCTAAACATAACTTTAACAGTTTTTTCATTTGTCCGTTCTGCACTTCGCAGGCTAACGCGGCCTCGCACTCTTTTTCCCGCTTTGACTGGTGCCATAAATCTTACTTTGTCTAAACCGTAATTAATTCCCGTGGTTTTAGGCACATACTCAATTGTTGATGACAATAACATTGGAACCAACGATAAAGTTAGATGTCCGTGTGCTATGGGAGCTCCATACGGAGATTCTTTTATTGAACGCTCGACATCAACATGAATCCATTGATGGTCCCCGGTCGCCTCTGCAAAGGTATTAATTTGCTCCTGATCAACTTTGTGCCAATCGCTTACTCCTAGCTCTTTGCCTGTTTCAGCCACCAACGATTCGAAACTTTCAAATCGCCGTTTCTCAGTCTGTGTATTCATAACGTTGGGTCCTCCGAAGTACGCACAATTAGTTTACCAAAGTTTTTACCTTTTAAAAGTCCCATAAATGCTTCTGGGGCTTGCTCGATTCCATCCACAAAGTCTTCTTTATATTTAAGCTTTCCACTGTCGATCCAAGCACTAACGTCTTTTTCAAACTCGGGAAACCTGTTCCAGCGTTCGGTAATTATATAACCTTGGATCTTGAGTCTATTCGTCAATATAGATCGTGTCAGTGTAGGCAAAAGATTAGGCCCTGGAAACTCTCCAACATGACTATATCGCGATATAAGTCCACATAACGGGATCCTCGCAAACGCATTTAATAAAGGAAGGACCGCCTCAAAAACTTTTCCTCCAACATTTTCAAAATATACATCGATTCCATTTGGGCAAACGTTACTCAACTGCGTCGCAAGGTCTTCATTATAATGGCTAATGCACTCATCAAAACCTAACTCATCTCTTACATATTCACACTTCTCTGTAGAGCCAGCCACACCGATTACCTTGCAACCTTTTATTTTTGCTATCTGGCCCACAACAGCTCCTACAGCCCCAGAAGCAGCTGATACCACAACCGTTTCGCCCTCTTTGGGTTCCCCAATATCTAAAAGGCCTACATAAGCTGTCATCCCAGGCATACCCAATATACCGATGGATGTTGATATGGGGGCGATATCTTTATTGACTTTTCTAACCCCCGCGCCATCAGAAATAATATGCGTCCGCCAACCAAATCGTCCATTAACAATATCACCTGTTTGGAAGCGGGCGTTTTTACTTTCCATTACTTCTGCAACACAGCCCGCCTCCATTACAGAACCTATAGCAACCGGTACCGCATAAGACTTTGCATCATCCATCCTCCCTCGCATATATGGATCAAGCGATTGATAAATGATACGACACAGCATCTCCCCTTCTTTAATTTCAGGTAACTCCACCTTTACAATTTTGAAATCACTATGCTTGGGATCCCCAACTGGGCGCGCTGCAAGCTCAATTTGAGTACTGGTTACGGACATAAACTACTCCAAATTTTTTATTAAAGTAAACTAGTAAGGACCTTTTCCTGAAAGGTGATCAGTGTAATTATCTACTACCTTGCAAGGGTACGATACCATCTGGCACTATTAAACTTATAGCTGATAACTTAATTTAAAATTCAAAAATTAATGATTATAAATAGGGTTATAACAAATTATTGGGGAGATTTCTTATGCAATTAATAGATTTAAGTCGCACAATAGAGCATCGCACACCAGCACACCCCTCCCATCCCCCAGTTATTATGACTGTTTGGAATGACCATACAGAAGTAAAAAAAGCAGGGAAAACAGAATTCACCTCTAAATCATTGACTTTATCGATAAGTGATCATTCGGCGACTCATGTGGATGCCCCCTGTCATTTTAATCCATCCCCTGAAGCGGCTTCAATTGATGAAGTACCGTTAGAAAATTTCTATACTGAAGCTGTGTGTCTTGATCTCTCGGATGTCCCCTTAAAGCACGAAATAACCATAGATGAAATGGAAGCAGCCCTTGGGAATACAGGTGAAGAGATTCGTAAAGGCGATACTGTGCTAATTCATATGGGTGTAAATGAAAGGCTTTTTGGAAAAGCCGAGTACCTCCATGACTTCCCCGGCCTGCATGTTGATACGGTTCATTGGCTGGCAGACAAAGAGATTATTATGTTTGGGGTCGAAGCAATCAGTCCCGCACCAGAAGGAGAAGCTAACTTCAAAGCACATATAGCTTGTGCAAAACGCGGAATTACACATATGGAAGGCCTAATGAACCTAGATAAACTAATTGGAAAAGGAAGATTTAGATTTATTGGATTTCCACTCAAAATAAAAGGTGGAACAGGTAGTCCAATACGAGCGGTGGCTGTTATAGACTAACCCCATAAGTATCTGTTATTCATTATTATTTTTTGTCTGGCTGTGAGTCATAAAAGCAACTAAGGGAACAGCTGCTAACGCTGCGAATGCCATAAGGTGAAAAGAATTAATATACCCAATCATAGAGGCCTGACGATGTACCTCATTAGATAGTTGAGATAATCCAGAAAGATTATCCAAGCTCCAAAACGAAGGTAGCGGTAAAAGCTCTCGCCCACCAGAGAACACAGAAATCTTTTCAGAAATATTTGAATAATTCTGACTAGTTGTCCTCAATAGAACCAAAACAGCAAACGAGATGAATATACTTGAACCAAAATTACGCATTAAAGTAAAAATGGTAGCTCCTTCAGTTATTCTTTCTTTCGGCAAAGTTGTGAATGCAAGCATTGTCATAGGAGTAAAAGCAATGCTTTGCCCAAAACCCAGCAAGATGTTGCTCCACAAAATGTCAAAACTGGTCAAATTCACATCAAACTGGGCCATGGCATAGCTTGCAAGTGCTTGAAGGAGAAGACCACTTGCCAATGAAGTTCTTGGGATCAAACGGGTCAATGGAATAATAACAAAAAAAGCCAGCCAGTTTCCCAAGCCTCTGGCTGCTAATAATATACCTATGGCACTATCAGGGTACCCTCTCAAATCATGCAGTAGGCTTGGAAATAGAACCAATCCAGTAAAAGCGAGGGTACCCATTACAAAAGCAATAAAGGTCCCAATAGTAAAATTTTTATCTAAAAATATTCCTAGATTTATGAATGGTGTGGATGAATAAAAACAATGAAAAATAAATATCCAAAAAGCCAAACATCCTATGAACGTTAATCCTATTATAATATTAGAATCAAACCAATCTAGCCTGTGCCCTCGGTCGAATATCAACTGAAGAGCGATAATAGCGATCGATAAAGCTATAAACCCCGGCCAATCAAATCGTGTTTTTTCGCGATGCACGGGACCGCTAAGAGCAAACCAGGTGCAAATCAACGTTACTATTCCAGCCGGAACAATTATAAAAAAAGCAGCTCTCCAATCATAGATCTCTGCCATTAAACTACCAACAATAGGACCAACAACTGGACCAAAAACTGCCCCTACGCCCCATAAAACAATAGCCGTTGGCTGCAGATGTTTTGGGAAACTAGAGAGTATAATCGCCTGCCCTAAGGGCATGATTGGAGCGCCAAAAAGGCCCTGTCCAATGCGGAATAATATCAGGCTTTCTAAATTTAACGCCAGCCCGCAGAATAGGGAAGCTAAGGTAAAGCCCAAAATGGTCCCGAACATTAACTTGCGCCATCCTAATCTACCGGCAAGCCATCCAGTTAATGGTGTCGCAACGGCAGCCGCAACTAGATTCAATGTAATCGCCCAGGAGACCTCATCTTGACTTGCAGACATAGTTCCACGAATTTGAGGCAGAACAACATTCGCTATGGTAATTGTCATTCCAAAAAGCATGTTTGATAATTGGACCATTAATAAAATGAGCCAGAGCTTTCCGCTTATACTAAAAATACCGGGAAGTGATTCTTTCGACACTGGGGCCTTTCAGTTGCCTCATAATCTTTTCTTCTTTTAACTTAATAAAAGATGAGGTGATTCAGCAGAAAACATAATGAAATTAATTATAGATACTCTTAACATTTTTTGTTTTAGCTTCCAAAGCAACTTTATATCGCTCAGCTTTCGTAAAATGAGATGTAACGCTAAGGAAAACCGGAGCACTGCCTACTGGGTCTATTACAACGAAGTAAATTACAAAAGCGGTTAGAAAACTTTCAATCACTTTTGGCCCCTATATAAATACTATTAAAATTACTCGGCATAATCATGTATTCTATGAATAAGTTTTTCTAACCAACTATTTTAATTGCTTTTTATAAATTTCTTGCGCTTGATACTCGCTAATAAATTCATTTCGAACATCAGTTTGTACCTTCTCCAAATCCCTATTTTCTGCTTTCCCCAAACCGCCTCCACCAGGCATTTCAATTATCAAGCGGTCACCAGCTGGTACACTTTGGCGGCCCTTCCCTTGCATTTTTTTCCCTGATTTCAAGTAAAGCTTACCAGTTTCTCCATTACCGCCACCATTTCGCCCTCTAGGAGGATGAATAACTCTATCGAACATGGAGTTTATTGCAAAGGGAGCGTCTTGTGCGTGAGAGATCTCCATGATCTGACCGACACCACCTCTGTGAGTCCCAACACCGCCACTGTCAGTCCTGTATTCTTTTTTCCAAAAAATAAGAGGCGCAATGGTTTCATTTATCTCTATTGGTGTATTTTTAACGCCCGATGGAAAGGCTGTTGCATCCAAACCGTCTTTTGAGGGTCTTGCACCAGTTCCTCCTGAATGAAAAGTATTCATAGCAAAAGGTTGCGCATTTCCATAATCATACTCAGTGAGGCCATGCCCACCCAATAACACCGGGTTCCACAAGCAAGAGGTTCCTTCGGCTGGAACCCTATTAGGAATAACTTGGTTTAAGCAGCCTAGAATGACATCAGGTAACATTTGTCCAATAACATGTCGCCCAGTTACAGCCGCGGGATGAGGAGCATTCAAAATACATCCAACAGGTGCGGTTATACGCACGGGAGCGAGAGATCCTGCATTATTTGGGACGCGGGAACCAATAACGCACCGCACTCCAAAAGTAGCGTAGGCTTCTGTATAGGTAACGGGAACGTTAATTCCGTATGTTGAAGTGGGCGAAGTACCATTAAAATTAAGATCAATTCCTGTCTCAGAAATTGTCATTTCACAGACAAGATCCAGTTCATTTTCATAACCATCAATTCGCATTGAATTTTTATAAACGCCAAATGGGAGCTCTCTAACTTCCTTCAGCATTCCTTCCGCTGATGTGTTGATTATATATTCAGCTAATTCATCCAAACTTTCTAACTTAAACTCCTCCATCATCGACAATAGACGCCGCCCCCCAACTTCGTTGCAAGAAGCTAATGAATATAAGTCACCTTCCACTTCAACAGGGTTACGAACATTGGCACGTATTATTGAAAATACTATCTCAGAGAAATCGCCTTTCTTAGCAAGCGGCATAATTGGGATATTTAAACCTTCTTCGTAAACCTGCCTTCCATCGGCCCCAAAACCACGCCCCCCCACATCTACCACATGGGTAGTACAAGCAAAGATACCAATAATTTTACCATCTCTGAATGTAGGTGTGACGACGGTAAAATCGTTTAGATGGCCAGTCCCTTTCCAAGGGTCATTTGTGACATAAACATCTCCATCCTCCATCACATTTATTGGGTATATTTCTAGAAAGGACCCTACCGAAGCCGCCATTGCATTTACATGACCCGGGGTCCCAGTAACCGCCTGCGCTAGCATTCGACCCGAAGGGTCAAAAACACCTGCCGATATGTCACCAGCTTCCCTCGCTGCTGTTGAAAATGCGGTTCTTACTAATACTTGAGCTTGTTCCTCCACAACCGAAAGCAGCCTATTCCATTGAATTTGCCTATTAATTTGTTCTATAGCATTTGACTTAGTCATTCACTGGCTCCTTTAGATGACTGACGAGTAAGGATCAAATGTCCATGATCGTTCACGCTGATAGAATATTCTTTAGACACGATCGTTGTTGTCTGACTTTCTACAACGATAGCCGGTCCCGGGACGTCAAATTCTATCGATAAATCACGCCGATTGTAGACCGCTGCTTCTAAAAATTTTGAAGTTTCCGGATCAAATAATTGTCTGTTTCCGACAGCAGAAACGTTTAAGTTTTTAGCCACATTGCCTTGAGAAAGTTCTGATTTAGGCTTTGGCGCCGTCACCGAAAGCGTCCAGCTCAATACCTCAGGTTGTTGTCCCGGCACAGAGCGGCCGTAAAGTCGACTATATTCTGATTCAAAAGCCTGCCTCAATGTTTCCGCATCAGAGCTGGTCAGTTGTCTGACAGGAACAGGAACCACAATCTCATGACCCTGTCCATGATATCTCATATATGCCAGGCGATGCTCTATTAACCCCTCAGACCCAGCTCCTGATGAAACGATTTCCCTAGCCTCCGTAGACATTTCATGGAGTAATTCATTAACCATTTTAGGATCAAAATCCGATAAGCTTACGAACCGACTTCTGACTACTTCGTAAGAGATAGGCGCCCTAAGAAATCCAATAGCGGACCCCACCCCTGCACCGGCAGGAATAATTACCTGATTTATATTGAGCTTTTCTGCTAATCTCACCGCGTGAAGTGGCGCAGCTCCGCCAAAAGCAATCATAGACCGAGCACTAATATCTTTACCCCATTCTATAGCATGGACACGCGCAGCATTTGCCATATTTTCATCTACAATCTCAGAGACCCCAAACGCGGAAAATGTAGAGTCTAAAGACATACCTTTCCCAACAGCAGTCTCTAATGCCTGGTTAGCCAATTTGGGTTGGAGGTCAACCGCACCACCAGCAAAGCCTTCTGGATCTATTCGCCCTAATACAACATCCGCATCCGTGACAGTTGCATCCGAACCACCTTGGCCATAAGAAGCGGGTCCCGGATTAGCGCCAGCGCTTTCGGGACCTACCGTAATGCGATTCATATTATCTACCTTAGCAATAGAACCTCCGCCTGCTCCTATTTCAACCATTTCAATAGCAGGAATTCTTACAGGTAAACCACTACCTTTTAAATTTCGATAAACTCGGGCAACTTCAAAAGTCCGTGTCATTTGCGGGGAATGATTATCGATTAAACAGATCTTCGCTGTTGTTCCCCCCATGTCAAATGAGAGTACATCATTGATACCGCATTCTTTGGCAATTTCTGTCGCTAAAATAGCACCTCCAGCCGGGCCAGATTCTACTAAACGCACTGGGAATTTAATTGCAGTATCGAGTGTTGTTAATCCTCCCCCAGACGTCATAAGTAAGAACGGACAATTAAATCCAAGCTTGGTTAGCCGGCTATCTAATTCCCTCAGATATCTCGACATCATGGGCTGCACATAGGCATTAGCTGAGGCTGTAGATTGACGCTCATACTCTCTAATTTCAGGGCAAACCTCACTAGATAAAGTTATGGATAACTCAGGGCGCGCCTTCGATAAAATTTCTGCAACACGTTCTTCATGCATAGAGTTTGCATATGAGTGTATTAATCCGATAGCTACGGCTGCTATTTCAAATTTATCTATATCGGGAATTAATGTGGTTACCGAGTCTTCAGCCAACGGTATGAGAGCTTGCCCATGAACATTCAATCGTTCTCGCACCCCCCATCGAAGATAACGCGGAACTAAAGGCGTTGGTCTATCGATATTAATATCGTATTGATCAAAGCGATTTTCTTGCGCCATTTCAACCGAATCTCTTAATCCTTCGGTCGTTATAAGGGCTACTTTTGCACCCTTACGCTCAATTAAAGCGTTTGTAGCTAGAGTTGTTCCATGAATTAAGATATCTACGTCTGACGCTGTTAACCCAGACTCACCCAGCGCTTTTGTAATTCCGCTTAAAACTCCAAGTTCTGGTGACGCAGGAGTGGTTAAAACTTTAGTCGTCACCTGCGTTCCGCCATACTCTAGGGCGACATCAGTAAATGTCCCTCCTACGTCAACCGCCAACCGCGCTACTGATTTAGATACAGTCATTATAACAAATTTCCCTCTCATTGAAGGCCGATGCCTGAAATTTATCTATTAAATACCTAATCATCACAGAATATTTCCCGACACCCATTCAACTTATTAAACGCAAACCATTCTCTTTGGCATTTGATTCACGAACTAGACCGTGGATAATACATGATCTGCGAATAGCTTTCGCAGTGTTAATTTTGATATTTTTCCTGTCGCAGTATGAGGAATTTCATCAACAAATACCACGTCATCGGGCAGCCACCATTTGGCTACTTTATCTGCGAGATATTGTTTTATTTCTTCCGCTGTAACCTCTTTTCCAGATTCTAAAACAACAATTAAAAGCGGCCGTTCCGCCCATTTGGGATGTGAAGCCGCTATAACGGCGCACTCTTTTACAGCTTCATGCCCCTGTGCAGCATTCTCCAGATCAATTGAGCTTATCCACTCTCCACCCGATTTGATAACATCTTTTGTCCTATCAACCAGAGACATAAAGCCATCTGGATCTATTTTGGCTACATCTCCTGTTCTTAACCAACCATCTTCGGTTAAAGCAGCATCACTGGCCTCTTCATCCTCAAAATAACCATTCATAACCGCATGACCACGGACTTGAAGTTCTCCAAAAGCTTCTCCATCATTGGGAAGCAATTCGCCGTTATCATTAACTATTCTCATATCAACCGTGTACATTCTTCGCCCTTGAGACACCTTGAGGTCGACCTTTTTTTCTATCGGAAGCGCTCTCATAGATGGGCTAAATGTGGTTGTTGATCCGACCGGGCTAGTCTCCGTCATACCCCACCCGTGGACGACTCGAACATCAAAATCCATTTCAAATTCAGCGATCATAGATCGTGGAACAGCTGAACCACCCACCAGCATGTATTGAAACCCCTCAGGTTTTCGGCCATGTTTTCTCATTTCTGCCAATAAACCAAGCCAAATCGTGGGGACACCCCAAGCTGAGGTTACTCCTTCTACATCCATTAATTTAAAAAGATTTTCTCCATCAAGACCAGGGCCGGGTAATACAAACTTGGCCCCAACGAGGGGCGACGCAAATGGTAAGCCCCATCCATTCGCATGGAAAAAAGGAACAACAGGAAGCACAACTGCAGAAGAGTTGAGACCCACCTCTGCTGCAAAAACCATCATTCCAAAAGTGTGTAGCATGGTAGATCGATGAGTAAACAGTACGCCCTTTGGGTTACCAGTTGTGCCCGATGTGTAACAGAGCGCCGATGCAGACCGTTCATCCAAATGGGGCCATGAAAACGAGGTGGGTTGTCCTCTTAATAAATCCTCGTAGCATTCTAAATTCGGGATATCACAATCTGGTACATTCTCACGATCACAAAGGACGACAAATCTCAGATCTTTTGGCAACTTATCAATTAAAGGGATTATCACTGGGATAAAAGTGGTATCTAAAAACAAAATACGGTCTTTTGCATGATTAATAATATATACTATCTGATCCGCAAACAGTCTCGGGTTTATTGTATGGCAAACAGCACCTATGCTCGAAATTGCGAAATATAATTCAAAATGACGATGCCCATTCCACGCTAAGGTAGCGACCCTATCACCTTCTTTTATTCCCATACTTTTAAGAGCATGAGCTAGTTGGCATGTTCTTTTATGCGCATCACCATAATTGTACCTATGAATACCGCCCTCGACACATTTAGATACCACCTCTGTATCGGTCCTCACGTCGGCAGCGTAATCTATGACGCTTGAAATTGTCAGTGGCATTTCCATCATTCGGCCGCTCAGCATATATCCCTCCTATAACCCCAAACGTTTTGTGCCATAGAGTGATACATGTTTAGGGGTGTCGCAAGCGAGAAGTAAACCTCTAATGCTAAAAATATAATTAAAGCGTTATCATAAAGAATAAATAATAACTCTCTTAATTCATTTACTTTCGTATGCTTATGGAGTTTTTCTCAAAACTTTCTTAAGAGAACGTTTTTGATAATTCGGACAAAGCGCTCTGATCGGTAATATTTCTAGAGAGAGGCGAGACCGCTATATAGTTTTCACGAAGTATACTTATATCTTCCTCTGGTCCAGGTTCACCATGATCTTTCGACAAATACAACCAATAGTAATCCTGGTGACGTAGATCAACTCGACGCTCTATTGCCGGCGAAACCCTTGTTGTCATGCCTTGCTTCGCCATAGAAATCCCTTTGACGTCTGAAGCTTGAACCGCAGGTACATTTATATTTGGGACAAAATTCCAAGGCCAGGAAGGAAGTTCAATTAATTTTTGCACAACAGAAGGCAACCACTCCTTGGAAGTCTGCCAGGGGATATTATTGCGTTCTCGCCAGGCCTGGCTTAATGCCACTCCAGGGATTCCCAGAACATCGGCCGTCATCGCAGCACCTACAGTGCCACTAAAACCACAGTCGCCTCCGATATTTAAACCAGCGTTTACTCCCGAAATTATTAAATCCGGTTTTTTATCTCCCATTATTTCGCCGACCCCCATCATTACACAGTCAGCTGGAGAACCAGTAACAGAAAACCGTTTTTCGCCATGTTTTTGTATACGAAGGGCTTTATGCAAATTAAGTTGACGGGACCCTCCACTGCAATCTTCGGCCGGTGCCACAGTCCAAACTTCTTTCGATACATGCTTCGCAACATGCTCTGCTATGGCCAACCCCGGTCCATTAATGCCATCATCATTGGTAACCAAAACTCGATCCAATAGTCTGTCTGACGAAGCACTCATATTTATCTTCCTTAAAAAGTTTATTTGTTCACATACAGACAAAACTGGAACCTTGGCCAAAGTAAAGTTATTATTTTATTTCTATAATTTGAAAATATTTAATCTACGAGGTGATCAAGTGTCTGGTGCAGCAACAGGGAGGATTGAGGGCAAGATTGCATTGATAACGGGAGCTGCTTCCGGTATTGGGCTCGCCACAAGCCAAATAATGGCAGCGCAAGGTGGATCTGTAGTATTAACTGACCTTAACACTGAGCCTGGTGATCGAGCTGCTCAAAGCATCAATGAATCTGGCGGCACAGCAATATTCAGAAATCATGACGTCACCTCAGAAAATGACTGGATTTCGGTTTTAGAATTTGTAGAAAAAATGCACGGCAGACTTGATATTTTAGTAAATAACGCAGGCGTTGGAACTACAGGGTCAATAGAAGAAACAACTCTGGAACAGTGGCGGGCAATTCATGCTGTGAACTCCGAGGGCCCGTTCCTGGGTTGCAAATATGCGTTAGATCTCTTGAAGAAAAATAAAACCGGGGGTTCAATTATTAATGTTTCTAGTGTAGCCGGAATAATAGGTGCTCCTAATTTAGCGGCCTATTGCTCGTCCAAAGCATCTGTTCGTTTATTAACTAAATCGGTAGCTCTTCATTGTGCGAGAAAAGGGTATGGTATTAGATGTAATTCGGTTCACCCTTCCTATACGGATACACCAATGGTAGATGAAATGGTTGATAACCACCGCACACCAGACCGTTATAAATCAGCTCTTGAAAGCGCCTCACCGATGGGTAGATTAGGCACTGTTGAGGATATAGCATCTGCGATTTTATATCTGGCAAGCGATGAAGCAAAATTCACAACCGGATCGGAGATCGTTGTGGATGGAGGCTTAACGGCAACTTAGTTAATTTAGTTTAGGAGTAATTGCATGTTTGATCTTTCTGGAAAAGTAGCAATCGTTACTGGCTCGACAAAAGGCATTGGAAAATCCATAGCCGAAAATATGGCAGCATTGGGGGCCAAAGTAGTGATATCTAGTCGAAAACCAGCGGCATGCGAAAAAGTAGCTGATGAAATTAAAGCAAAGGGCTATGAAGCCACAGCCATACCCTGTCATATTGGAAAAAAAGAGGCACTTGAGACCTTAGTCGCTGAAACAATCACCAAATATGGAAAGATAGATATTCTCGTGTGTAATGCGGCCACAAATCCTGTTTATGGCTCTATGTT
>CEQO01039569.1_pt1 | contig 13380 bp, 8 predicted proteins | sample 531101 | NCBI WGS metagenome assembly CEQO01 (sample SAMEA2621272, study PRJEB7988) | marine metagenome | isolation source: saline water (ENVO:00002010), including
GTCGGTAATTCAACAACAGAATAATTTCTATTCTTGAAAAATTCTTTCTCACTAAAGTATTGTTTTTCGTAGCCCATAGTTGCATAATCATCCAGTATTAAGATTCCTCCTGAAACAAGTTTATCAAAAAATAACTCAAGAAGAGCTATTTCTGTCTCTGCTGAATTTAAATCCATGTGAACAAAAGATAGTTTATCAGGTATATCTTTTTTGAATGATTCTGGCAGTAATCCTTTAACGATTTTTACGAAATTATATTTCGATAATCGACTTGAAACTTCATCAAATAATTCTGGCGAATGTTTTTCACCTCTTTCAGTTGGAGGATTATCAAAAATGTCATATAGGTAAAAAGTTTTATCTACTTCACTTAAATCGTTGTATTCTATAAGAAATTCTGCAACCTTAGCATCATAACAACCAAATTCTATCATATCGCCATCAAGATTCTTACAACTGTCCATTGCCCACGCAAGAATATGAATCCGCCAAATAATTGATGAATGAAGTTGGTCATCATGAAAATGCTTATTAGCGAGATCAGCAAATTTATCTTCCTTCAAAAAACCAGTAATTTTGGAAATAGTAATCATATTATCGGCAGCAAACACTGGTGAATCTTCTGAATTAACTTTTATTGTCTTAGGCATTTCGTTTAAAAGCGCTCTAAATCGAGAAGCACCTCCAAAAACAAATCTCGCAAAAGGGGTAAAATATGACATATAAATCCTTAAACTGGATAATAACCTAATATAAATTATAGTTAAAACATTTAATTTTTTTGAGTATATTAGCTAAATATAATTAGATATATTGACTATTAATCATATACTTATTCTGCAGCCATCTTATTCTCATTAAGGCTCGCCATAAAATCCTTCAATTGCTTTATGAAATCATATAAAAAATTAATAATTTTAGTGTTATCACTATAAGGAGTGACCTCTTTCTCATTCATATATAATCTTTTATTAACTTCTAACTGTATAGCTGAAATGCCATAATCTAAGCTTGAAAAATTTTTTATAATATTTTGACCTGCATAGGGATAATTAAAAGAAAAATTGTAGTTACTTTTCTCAAAATATCTAAATATAAAATTTTTAATTTCTTTCGAGCATGTTTTCCCATGAAAATCTCCAATTACAAAATCAAAACTATCCTTTTTTTCTAGCGCATAGGAAAATGAGGGCATTGAATGGCAATCAATTAATAATACATTCTTATGTATTTTTTTTAAGTCATTAATTATCAAAGATAATCTTTCATACCATGGATCATAATATTTAATTAATCTATCCTCGTATGTGTTTAAGTCTAATTTATTTTTATAAATTTTATTTCCTCGATTTGTGTTTGTATGAATTACTCCATAGCCACTTTTTGCAAGTGAGGTTTCATTAAGTAAATATTTTTTTGGTGTTTCTGTAAAATTATCGTATGTCATCTCGTTTCTAGTTCTATTTAAATCTATGAAACATCTAGGAATATCGGCAAAAATATAACTAAAATTTTTTTCTATTACTCTAGAGTATATCTCATCTAAAAATGCATCCTCAGAATCACGAAGTTCAAAATAATCTACATTTGATTGCTCCATAAAGTTATTTTGGTAATTTCTTCCAGAATGGGGAAAAGATAATATAATTGGTAAACTTGTATTTTTCTTAAATTTAGGCAAAAAATTCATCTATATGTAATAATTTAATCAATATTATTTAGTTTAGTAAACTTAGATGTTAAAATCATCTTTAATATAGTGCAATTTTAATTTAATAATTTCTTTAAAATTATATATGGGTAATTTGGTGAAAGAAGAACTTAATACAATAATGGAAGACGCCATTTCTAATTTTAAATCAGGCAACCTTGATGAAGCCATGGTTTTATTTAAAAAAATAATCTCTTTTGACAAAAATAATTACCAATCAATTTATAATTTAGGCATAATTTATTCTTCAAAAAATGATTATGAAGAAGCTATCAATAACTTCTTAAAAGCTTTTCAATTAAATAAGTCTGAAAAGTATTTTACTTCAATTATTGATGTTTATTTAATAAGCAACCAATTTGATAAAGCCAATAAGTTCATAAATAATAACATCATGAATTTTAAAAATGAATTTAAAGAAACAATCTTAGAAAAGTTAGAATATAAGAAAAATCAAAATCATTTAATTGAGCTATATAATGACATAAATGATGATCATATAGTTAAATCAATTATTGATAAAATTGAGGAATATACAAAAAACTATAAACATGATCCCCTGGGCTGGAAGTTATTAGGATCGGTTTATTTAAAAAAAGATTATATAGATGAATCTGTAAAGTCATTTGAAATTGCATATAAACTTAACAATCAAGATATTGAGGTTATTTTGGCTCTTGGTTCATTATATCGAGAAAAAAAAGAATACGAAAAAGCTTTAGTTTTGTACTCAATAGCAAAAAAAACTTTACCAAACAATTTTGATGTTCATTTTAATTGTGGAAATATTCTACTAGAACAAAAAAAACTAATTGAGGCTTCATTAGAATTTGAAAAAGCTATTGAGATTAATCCTAAGTCTTATCCAGGAAACCAAAATCTTGCTAAAACATACAAAGAACTTAATAAAATTAATGAGTCTAAAAATATTTATAAAAAAATGATAGAATTAGATATTAATAATGCAATTGGATATAGAGGCCTAGGAGCTATTTATATATTAGAAGGTCAACATTATAAGGCTGAAAAATTAATATTAAAATCTTTAGAAATAGAACCCGAAAATCCAGATGCTTATCAGAATCTATCAATAGCTTATTTTAGAATGGGCAGAAATAATGAAGGGATGAAATTGATGAGAGAAAATGCTGGAGTCATTAGTTTTACGATTGAAAAATCTAGAGGCAACATTCAAGTTCTAAAGGGTTAAAACTGATGAAAAAAATAGAACTAACATCTAAAAAAAACAATCACTTTATTGGGTGCTGGCAAATGGAAAATCAAGAAACAATGGATAAAATCATAGATTTTTTTGAAAATAACCCAAAAAGACATGAAATTGGTTTATCGGGTCATGGAAAAATAGATAAAGAAAAAAAGGAGTCTATTGACTTAACCATAATGCCTAAAGAGCTATCATCGAGTAGTTTTAGTTTTTTTATAGATTATTTTAATATGCTTCAAAATTGTTATTGGGATTATATTAATGATTGGTCTTTCCTAAAAGATAAGTGGGGTGAAATGTATATAGGTCCTTTTAATATTCAAAAATATAATAAAAGTGGTCATTTCAAAAAATGGCACACTGAAAGAGACTCTATTTCAAGCGCCCATAGAGTTTTTGCATGGATGACTTATCTAAATGATGTAAAAAATGGCGGAAGTACTGACTTTAAACACTTTGACATTAGTGTTGAGCCAAAAAAAGGTAAAACTTTAATCTGGCCTGCTGAATGGACTCATGCTCATAGAGGTCAAATTGTAAAAGATAAGAAATATATTATTACTGGATGGTTTCATTTTCCTTCAATTGATGATGAAATTAAATAATGAAGTAAACAATATGTCTTTTAATGAAAATGAAATTAGAAATATTGCTAAACAGAAACTTAGTGAAAAAAACTTCTCTGAGGCAGAAAGTTTGTTTGCAAAAGTTATTTTGCAAAATCCAAATTGTTTAGATTCCCTAACATCTTTGGGTATTATAAATCTTGAGAAAAAAAGACTTGATCACGCTATACATTTCTTTAATGAAGCACTCAAGTTAGATCAGTTAAATCATACTCTACACTTTCATTTAGGTTTCAGTCACCAACTCAATAATAATCCACAGAGTGCTTTAGATAGTTACAACAATTCAATCAAATTAAAACCCACTATAATGGCATATAATAATCTTGCGAATTTACTTTGGACACATAATAAGAAAGAAGTAGCAATAGAATATCTAAAAGCAAGTTTAAAAATAGATAAAAATGTTTCAATTCTAGCTAACTTAAGTACATATTTATTTTTAGAAAATAGATTTGCTGAAGCAATTGAATATTCAAGTATGGCTTTAGAACCAAATCAAAGATTTAGTCTAGCTCCTTTAGTTACTCTTTTAAACTCAATCAACAAACTAAAAAAAGAAGAATACCCTAAAGATATAACTAAAGTATTAGAAATACTTAAATTTATATTTAAGGGTAATTCAGAAAGACCCATATTAAATGGCAATTTTTTTAAACTGGTATTAGCAGAATTTAATACAAAGGAATTATTAAAAGAGCATCTTGGAAAAGACTATGAAAACTTATTAACCCGAGACATTTCAAAACTTATAAATGATGATGAACAATTATTTGAAAATAAAGATTTCTCAAAAATTCTACATTCGGAAATAATGAAACTTTATATTTCTAATAATTTAATTTCTAATAAATATTTAGAGAATATTTATACAAAATATAGAAAATATTTACTCTTTTTACTAAATGATGAAACTAGAGAATTTCCAAATGAACTAAATGAAATCTTATGCTCCTTATCTATTCAAATGGAGCTAAATGGATATATATGGTTAATTTCTCAAGAAGAGCAATTAATAATAAAAGAAATGAAGAAAAAAATTGAACAAGAAGAATGTCTTTCAAAAGTATTAATAATTTCATGCTATTCCTCAATCAAAAACAATAAAATGGCATTAGATATTCTAGAAAAAAATAATAATAAACTCTCAGGGATTAAAAAGATCCTATATAAAAATATTGAAGAACCATTAAATATTATCAATGAAGTAAAAAATATAGATGTGATTGGGAATATTACTGATGATGTTTCAAACAAAGTTAGAGATCAGTATGAACAATACCCTTATCCACTTTTTTCAAGTAAGTTCTACAAAGAGTCTACAAATCAAATTGAACGAGGAAGTCCATTTTTTAGTTCAGAATTAAAAGATGTAGATAAAAATAATGAAAAAGAGATTTTAATTGCAGGGTGTGGAACAGGAAGAGAAGCCATTGGAATGGCATGTATTTATAGTAAATCTAATGTTTTAGCTATCGATTTGAGCTTAAGTAGTCTTGCATATGGCTCAATAAAAGCTCGAGAAGACGAAATAAATAATATAACTTTTAAGCAATGCGATATTCTTAATGTAAGCGATATTGATAAAAGATTTGATATTATTTCTAGCTGTGGAGTTTTACATCATATGGAAAAGCCACATAAAGGACTTAAGTCACTTGTTGATATTCTAAATGATGAAGGGGGAATGAAGCTTGCTCTATATAGCACATATGCAAGAATTGGCTTAGACTTTGTCAGGGATTTTATTAAAGATAATAATTTAAAAAATAATGAAGAAGATATTCGGTTTTTAAGAGAAAAAATAAAAAATAAAGAAATAAAAATTGATGATGAACACATTGATGATCTTGAAAGTTCATTAGATTTTTATTCTATAAATGAATTTCGAGATTTATTGTTTCATCCTCAAGAAAAAACTTATACTTTACCTGAGATAGGTGACTTGCTTGATAGCTGCGGGCTTAGATTTATCGAATTTGATAATAAATATCAAAATTTAAAAAACGCATACTTAACTAATTTTCCTGATGATAAATTTGGAGCAAATCTAGAGAATTGGGATAACCTAGAAAAGAAACACAAGAATTTATTTTCTTCTATGTATATTTTCTGGGTCAAAAAAAAATAAAATGAATAAAAGTATAAATGCCTCAAATCAGGAGCCAAATATTAACCTAATAAATGAAGCTCTTAATAATATTAATACAAATAATATAGAGAGCTTGGCAAAGTCTGTTAACAAAATGACTAATGAGTACCCTGATGGCTCAACTTCATGGTTGTTTTTGGCAATTTATTTAAATCTTATTAACAAACTTGATCAGGCTGAAGTCGCAATAAAAAAATCTTTGTTTTTAAATGAAAATTATGGCGAAGCATATAGAATTTACTCGGATATATTGAGAAAAAAAAATGATTTTAATAAGTCATTAACTAAGGCGAAAAAGGCAGTAGAAATTAATTCAAATCATGCTCCTGCACTTGATACTTTAGGAACAGCTTACGCATCAATTAACGATCATTTGAATGCAGAAATTAATTTTAGAAAAGCTTTAGAAATAGATAAGAGTAATGCTGTTATAAATAACAACCTAGGCAATACATTAAGGCATTTAGGAAAAAATAAAGAATCTATTTTTTATCTAAATAAAGCTCTTAAATATGAAAAAAATGTAATAGAAATTCATAGCAATCTGGCTTTGTCTTATTTTGAAAATGGCGACTTTAAAAATGCACTAATCACTTTAGATAAAATAAATGAAGATAAAACTCTTCTCAATCAAGAGCATAGAAAGGATATTTACACATCTTACGGTCATGTATTTTCAAAATTATATGAATATAAAAAAGCTATTTCATATTATGAGAAAGCATTAGAATTAGACCCAGAAGATTCTAGCGCTAATAATGGGTTAGCAGAGATTCTCTGTGTATTTCGTAAACCTGAAGTTGCAATAAAATATTTCAAAAGTTCTATAAAAAAATCACCAAAAATTCAAAATAGTATTTCAAATTATATTTTATGTTATAATTATTTATTAGATAGAAGCGAAGATGATAAATTCAAGACAACTGTCAAATATGCGAATTTTAATAAAGATGACAATAAGGTTTTTCATCATGAGAACACTTTAGATCCCGATAAAAAAATTAATATTGGTTTTGTTTCAGGTGATTACTATAATCACCCTGTATCCTATTTTCTTAAAAGTCCTATTAAAAATCTTAAAAATAAAAATTATAAAATTTTTGCCTATAATAACTACAACTACTCCGATATTTATACCGAATCTTTAAAAGAAGATTTTCACGTATGGAGAAATATTTTTCATTTAAGCGATCAAAAAGCATTAGATATTATTAAAAACGATAAGATTGATATTTTATTTGATTTGTCCGGTCACACCGCTAGAAATTCACTTAATATTCTACAAAAAAAACCTTCACCTGTTCAAATATCTTGGTTAGGCTATTCAAAAACAACTGGCTTAAAAGAAATCGATTACATACTTTCTGATGAAATATCTATTCCTGAAGAGGAAGAAACGCTTTTCATTGAAAAACCTATTAGAATGAAAAATAGTTATTATTGTTTCTCCAAACCTATGATCGATCTAGATATAGATATAATAGATAAAAAAAATAATGAATTGACTCTAGGTTGTTTTAATAATGTAAAAAAACTAAATGATGAAGTTTTAACTTTATGGTCTAAAATACTAAATGAATTACCTGAAAGTAAACTTTTACTTAAATTTAAGAACTACAGAAATAGCGACTTAAAAGAAGAGATAAGAAATTTCTTTATCAAAAAAAATGTTAGGTATGATCAAATAGTTTTTGAAACTGAGTCAACAAGGATTGATTACCTAAAATGTTATAATAAAATAGATCTTGCGTTAGATCCCTTTCCATATCCTGGAGGAACAACTACTTGTGAGGCCTTATATATGGGTGTTCCAGTCGTTACTGTAAGGGGAAATAATTCACTTGCTAGGAATAGCCAAAATATCCTAACGAATTGTAAACTTTCTGAATATATTGTTAATAACAAAGATGAATATTTAAATTTGGTTATAAACTTTTCAAAGAATATTAATAAGGTTAATAAGTTTAAAATTAGAGAAAAATTTCTTAATTCAAATTTAATCGATGGTAAAAGTTTTGCTCATGAGCTAGATATAAAGCTTCGAGAAATATGGAAAATACATTGCAAAAAGAATTAGAAAAAAAAAATTTAAATGAAATATTAATTGAGGCAAATGAACTTGTAAATGAAGGTAAACCATTACTTGCTGAGGAATTATATTTAAAAATACTTGATATTAGACATAATCATCCTGACGCAAACCATAATTTATCTATAATATTGATTGACCAAAATAGACTTAAAGAAGCAAAAGAATATATCGAAGAATTAGTTAAAACGAACTATCCGCTTCCCCAATATTATATAACATCAAGTAAATTTTATGAAATTGTTGGTGATTTCAGTGAAGCAATCAAAATGATTGATATTGCAATTTCATTATCTAATGATGAAGAGAAATATAAATCTTATTATCTAAAAGGCATGCTTCTTAGTAAAACCAATAAAGGCATAGAGGCGCTAGAATATTATGAAAAATGTTTAAAAACTCATCCAAACAATATTACAATATTAAATACTTATGGAACATCCCTTGCTGCAAACAATAGAATATTAGAGAGCATAACAATTTTTCAAAAAATAAATGACTTAAATCCTAATTTTTTTGACGCTCATGTTAACTTAGGCTTAGCCTATCAAAAAACTTATAAGTACAGTATGGCCCTCGAATGCTATAATAAGGCCTTACAAATTAATCCTGATCACTTTATGTTATATATAAATATTGGCGCATTATATCAAAGTCTTAGAAATAGTGAGAAAGCATTAGAAAATTATAACAAAGCTAGGGAAATAAAACCTGATGATCCTGAGGTATATAATAATATTGCAATTATATATGGGGAAAGTGGCGATAGAGATAGCGCATATAAGTATTACAAACAATCACTAGATTTAAAGCCCTTTAATCCAAGAGTTTTTAGGCATATTTGTTTAACTAAAAAATTAAAAATTAATGATCCATTGGTTGAGATGATGAGTAAAAAAATATCTCAAGAATCTGTAGATGATGATGACAAAGTTGAAATAGCTTTTGGTCTTGGTACTCTTTTTGAAAGCAATGGAAAGTATAATAAGGCTTTTAATTTTTTTAAAATTGGAAATGATTTATTACGCTCTAAAAGTGGCTATAACATTAAAGAAGTAGTTAAAACTGCAAAATCTATATTAAATGATTACCCTTTAGATATAAATTATAAAAATCAATTGCCTTTTTCACCCATATTTATCATTGGAATGCCAAGATCGGCAACAACTCTTGTAGAGAGCATTATAACTAATGAACCAAATATTGATCCGATGGGCGAGCTTACATATATAAGCTCAATGGCCCTTCAAATTAAAAAAGATGGGATAATTGGACCCTCTGCAGCTAGAAAACTACAAATCGATGACATTAATATACTCGAAAAAATATATATTGAACAAGTTCGAGATGCAAACCCAGAAGTCAAAAGTATTTTTACAGATAAAATGCCATATAATTTTTTACATGTTGGTTTCATCAAAACAATATTTCCTAATAGCAAAATAATATATACATCACGTGATAGCAGAGATAATTGTATATCTATTTATAATCTAAAATTATTTGGAACACATTTGTATAGTAACAATCTAGAAGATTTAGCAAAATATTATAATTTACATATAGATATGATGGAACATTGGAATAAAATTTATCCAGATGAGATATATAATTTTAAATATGAAGATTTTGTTAAAGATCCAACTAATGAGACTAGAAAGCTTTTTAATTATTTAGAAATTCCATACAAAAAAGAGTACGAAAGATTTGATTTAAACAATTCCAATTTTAGAACCGCAAGTAACTTCCAGGTAAAGGAAAAACTTAATAATTCATCAATTGGTAGATGGGAAAATTATAAAAATCACATTGAACAACTAATTGACACTTTAGATAAGAAAAGTTTTATTGATTAAATTGAATAAGGGCGTGTAGCTCAGCGGTAGAGCACTACGGTGACATCGTAGGGGTCATTGGTTCAATCCCAATCACGCCCACCAATTTTTCTTATTATTAATAAAAATATTACTCAAAAAAATCGCAGATTTCAGAAGAATCTGTTAAAAATTTAATCAAATAAATATGTAATGGTTGTAATTAATAAAATTATAACCATATCTTAATTAACGATTGGGAGAAGAAAATGTTAATAGAAAAAATAAATTCTGCATCATTTGCTAATGGTATTTTAAGACTCGAAGTTGCGACTACTAATGGTAAGGGTGATTGGGTCGAAAGTGGTACACTAGAGATTCCTGGAGCACTCGTTGCCTCAGTTATACAACAAATGTCTACCGCTGCTTCTGATATATCAAGTCAATTATCTGATAATCAAGAAACAAGTGTCACCGATGATGAAAATAAAAATGGTAATGGTAAATCGAAACAAAAATCGAAAAAAAAGAAGTAATACAAAAATTTATTAAGATAATAAATTTTCAAAGGGCTAGTAATGATAATATTTATTAAAATCTTTAGTATTGCTATTTTATTTACAAATTTTTTATTTGCTGAAGAAATCAATAATTTTTCAAAAAAAATAGATATTTATAATATTAATTCATTGTCATTTAATGCTTTAGACTTTGATAATAAATTCCTATCGGAAGAGGAATACTTAAATTTTATTAAGGATCATATATTTTCTCAACCAGAGTTCAAATATGCTTTAGCGAGTCAAAATGAGAAAAGGCTTCTGTTAAGAAGCGCTAATAGAGAGAGATTCCCTACGTTATCAGGAAGAGTTATTAATGATGAGGTTATTGATAGAAAAATTGATGATCTAAGCTCGTTAAGAAAAAGACAAGATGACAGTTTTGATGCCGTAGCAGAAATTCGTCAGCCACTTTTTGAGGGCGGTAAAATAAATAGCCAAATCAAATATGCTAGATATGAGTATAACAATTCTTCTATTCAAAAAAATTCTACTACTTCATCATTAATATTAGAATCAAATCAGATTTTTGTATCTGCGATGATTTACAATCATTTATATAAATATGCTTCTGAACTATTATACAACTTATTGCCATTAAAAGATAAAATGAAGACGAGAGTTGATTCTGGAGCCGCAGATCCAGTTCAATATGCAGTTTTCTTAGCAAGATTAAATAAATTCCAATCATTAATCTATAATTTAGAAGCTCAAGCTAAAACCAGTCTCGCTAATTATGAAAATACTTTTAACCAAGTTTTTATTTTTCAGGGTTTTCCAAAAATACCTATTATTGTAAATAATGATTACATTAATAAAAATTCTTTTGATCTATCAATTAAAGAAAACATATATCTTTCAAGTCTCGAGAATGTAAAAATTACACGAAGCGATTATCTTCCAAAACTTGGTATTTCAGCAAGATATACTGAATATGATATAGATCAGTCATCAGATGAGTCCGATATAAGAGGAGGCATTTATCTCAATTTTCCAATTTTTGATTTTGGTCGCGGAAGGGCCAAAATTCAAGCAGCCAGAGCAAAATCAGATGCATCCAAACTAGATATTGAAGTAGAGAGAAAGCTAGATGATGTTGTAGAAAATGAAATTATTACTATAATTGAAAGCTCGAACAAAGCTATTCAAAAATTAAAAGATGCTTTTTTAGATACAAAGAAACAAAGAGAACTTATTAATGACAGAATTCTTTTGACAGGATTTTCACCAATAAATCTTGTTGATGCCTCTGAAAATGAATTAATTCAACTTCAAAATTTACTTGAAACTGAAGCTAGACTTTTATCTAGTTTTTATAATTTCCTTCATCATAATCAAGCTCTTTTAGCACATTTTAAGCTTTCACTATAATGCAAAAAGAAAATCAAAAAAATAAAGTTGATCTATCAGAACATTGGTTTTGGAGTGTAATTATTAACAATAAAAGTGTTTATGTTCAGGTAATTTTGGCTTCAATATTTATAAATATTTTCGGATTTGTTAGTGCTTTTTATATTATGACTGTTTATGATAGAGTACTTCCAAATTATGCAATGAATTCTTTAATAGCATTAACTATAGGTGTTGCTATTGTAATAATTTTCGATTTCATACTTAAGATGCTGAGATCTTACATATCCGATATAGCTAATAAAGATTTAGATAAAAATATAAGTGAAAAGCTTATAGACAAGCTCTTAAGCCATGATGAAAAAATTATGCAATCACCAAGTCAAATAAGTAGCACAATAAGAGAGTTTGATTCAGTAAAAGACTTTTTTACTTCAGCTAGTTTAATGGCTTTAATAGATCTACCATTTATGTTTCTTTTCATTGGTGTAATTTTTAGTATTGCTGGTCCTTTAGGTCTTGTCCCACTTCTAATTGTTCCTTTGGTGCTCGGTGTATCGGCTTTAGTGCAGCCTTTCCTGAGAAGATTTAGTAAAAAAGATGTAGCCTTTAGACAAGGTAAGGCTAAAGTTTTATCTGAACTTACAAATAATTTAGAGAGCGTAAGAACTGTTGCGGGAGGCAAAGCTTTACGTGATAGATGGCTGAAATCAGTTAATGATCAAAATGATAGCTCAATTAATGCCAAAATTGCTACAAATACGGCAGTTACATGGGGGCAAACTGCACTACAAATTAGTCAGACTGGTATTATTGTTTATGGTGTAGTTCTAATCTCAAATCTTCAAATCTCTACTGGAGCGCTAATTGCATGTGTAATTTTATCTGGTAGAACATTATCACCGCTCGTTCAAGCTGCACAATTACTGACAAGAGTAAATTTTGCAATAGAGTCATATAAAAGTGTAGACGAACTTATGTCGAAAGAAGCAAGGGATGAAAAATTTGAAGGTTTAACTACGATGTCCCTTAAGTCAGGTGAATTAGAATTAAATAAACTAAATTTTTCCTTTTCAGATAATAAAATTATTGAAGATATTTCATTTAAAATAGAATCTGGAGAAATACTTGGGGTGGTAGGTAATCTTGGGTCTGGAAAGTCAACATTATTAAAAAGTATAATTGGCTATCATTTACCAGAAATTGGAATGGTCAAAATAGGTTCATTTGATATCAACAATATTCCATCCGATATTTTAAGAAATGAAATTGGTTACTGCCCACAAAATGTTCAGCTTTTTTCAGGAACAATTTATGAAAATATAGCTTCAGGAATAGAGGTTGCAACAGAAGATGATGTTTTTAATGCTGCAAATTTAGCATTATCACATGAATTTATTGCTGCTCTACCTGGAGGTTATAATTATGTATTAAGGGAAAATGGTTCAAATTTATCCGGTGGACAAAGACAAGCAATATCACTTGCTCGCGCACTAATAAAAAAGCCTAAGGTCTTAGTTTTAGATGAGCCTACAAGCTCAATGGATACAGATACAGAACTTAAAGTTATGGAAAATCTATATAATTTAGAACAGAAACCAACAATAATAATATCAAGCCATAAACTAGGTATTCTTACCAAGGCTCAAAAAATAGCAGTAATATTAAATGGAAAACTAGCGGCATTTGGCCCAACAAATGAAGTTATCAAAAAACAAGAAGGTTAATGATATAATGTTTAAGAAAATTATCAGCACAATAACTTTAACCACAAAAAGAATAGTAAACGATATTTCTATATCTGATATTACAGAATTTTTTAAAATATCTGATACTATACAAATTAAAAAATC
>CEQO01145845.1_pt1 | contig 13323 bp, 9 predicted proteins | sample 531101 | NCBI WGS metagenome assembly CEQO01 (sample SAMEA2621272, study PRJEB7988) | marine metagenome | isolation source: saline water (ENVO:00002010), including
ATAACAATCAATTTCTTTTTTGAAAAAAAATCAGCATTTTTAATAAAACGAAAAAGACTATAAAGGGAAGCTAACAGAAAAAAACCTATAAGGTAAATTCGCACATTTGACCATATCGCGTCTAACTTATTGCTCCATGTTAAGAATTCGATATTTTCAACCAAATTATCAACTACTTTTCTAACTTGACTGAATGCACCAGCGTCTGAATCTACTTGAGAATCACCTGAATCAACAAGACTGCTTTCAGGTGTCGGATCAATTGGAATCCAGCCATGTTCTTGTGACCAGAACTCCACCCATACATGAGCATCTTTTTCGCGAATCAGGTAAGAAGATTTACCAGCAATTTTTTCACCCCCCTGGTAACCACCTACTAATCTTGTTTTTATATTTAAAATTCTCCCCATGGTTCCCAATGCTGAAGCAAACATCTCACACCATCCAGATTGCGATTCAAATAAAAACCAATCAGTTGACTCAAAGCCTGTTGGTAGGGGTTCAGTTTCAAGACTGTATTGCATATTTGTTCTTAGGTAAGCAGCAATTTTCTGCATTTTTTCTACTGCACTCCCTTGTCCAGCAATAGATTTTGTTAACTCAATCACTCTTTCAGAAACCTTAGGCAAAGAAAGATAATTGATGTATGGTTCAACCAGTCCATTTGAATTTGGATTTGGTATATTGGGATTCAGCATTGCCCCATATGAAGAATCAAAAGAATTTGCATTTGCAACACCTGCCTCCAACTGCTGACCCTCTGTCAGAATGCTTTCGATCTGATAGTTAAAATCTGCCTGGGTTTCAAAAGGTGTCAAGATAGCACTATTTGGCGATTGATTTAAATACAGATTTGAAATTGATAAAAAATTGTTTATAGGCCCAAATGAAATACGATTTGGTATCCATGGCGTAAATAAAAAATTACCATGACCTTTCAAAAATTTAACCGATCTATTAATTTTGATTAAATTCTGATCATTTTTCTCAAAGTCAAAATACCTATACTCTTCAGGTTTAATATCAAAACCATTGATTGAAGGATTTGAATGTATCGATCTAGTTGATTTTCTAGACGACTCCCATGATGACCCTAAAAAAACATCGAAAACTACACCTCTCCAATAGGTTGGTGGACCAGTTACCTCCAATGATGGCTCTTCACTTAGATGGACATTTTCTTTTCGACTTAAATTTAAAAATGGAGAAAAGCCAGAATAAGAACTTCTTGGCACAATGTCTGAAGAAAAATTCGTATACCTGTAAGGCGTTATATTCTCTACTCCGACCTGAACGTCTCCGCCCAAATTGCTAATAATTTTTGACGGAGCAATAGATTCGGAAATCACAACAAGTCCAAAAACTACAAAAAGCAACCTAACAACATATCTTTTAAAAACAGAAAACCATTCGTTTTGAATTTTTTTATCTTCATCAGTACGAACCAGCATAGGGCACCCTGTAATTAATCCAATAATCACAATAGACAAAATTATTGCATTAAATGTAAAAAGAGAGGATGGGGAAACACCTGCAACAAACACAGCAACGCTAAAGGGTATCAATGAAAAGAATTTAATGTCTCTTGAATTGACTAATTTGAAAGTGTAAAGAATTAAAAATAAAGGAAGAATATCTGAAAGAAAATCATATACAGAAACACCATTTTTAAAACTTTCTGAAATTTTAATATAAAACAAAATAGCTGCAAGTATCTCGATAAACCATCCTGCAATATTGGTCCATTTCTGTGTTGAAACAAACCTTGAAAAAAACAATCCCAGAATACAAGGAACTAATATCTTTGAAAGAGTCATCCCCATACCGTAAGATTGAGAAAAAATAACTGAAGTGGTACAGATCATTAAAACTAAAAGAAGCTCCAATGCAACCCTTCTACCTCTAGCCTGAACAAAAAAAGATCTCATAAGCCAGGAACCCAATATTGTGATTTTTTCTTCCAGGAAATTGAAACATTGCTACCAGTAGGTATTTTTTGTCTTGGAGTCAGGATCCCGAAAGACTGTGTTGGCATTTTGACTTTGCTTGGCAATACAAATAAAGAGTTGCCTGCATGCTTTCTTGGAGTGAAAGGCTGATTGGAAAAGTCTTTTGGCAAGAGTGCTAAAGAATGGAATATCTTATTTAAAACACTCTCTCCATCAGAGGGCATAATTCTTATAACCTCGTCGCCTTCATAAAGAAAACCCACAGGGTATTTTTTAGAAGCCCAAAATGATGCCCATGCAGCAGTAATTTTGATTCCATTTTCCCAATGATCATAAGATTCCCAGCCCTTATTGCTTAATCTTACCCAAGCACCAATACCCTCAAGATGATGAAATTTCTTGACCATTAATTCACCTGTTTTTTCAGAACTAACCCTGTCAATATTCTTTAAAGAATCTCCAAAAACATACTTGCGTATACCCAGGAAATCTTGACTTGACCCTTCCCTGTCAACTGTGTTACCATTTTCAATCTGAAAAGGTAAACCGAAACCTAAAGGCTGCCTGTCATCAATTTTTATCTTGACCCTTTGCGGATAAACAATTATCTTTTCAGATTGATTGATTTTTAAATTTCTACTAACCAGCCCAAAACAATCTTTCCAAATCAAATTAACATTTAAAGATTCTGCTATACCTCTTTCTTGTCTTTTAAAGACCCCTAAAACACCCTCATTAATACCTTTGTTGGTACTGGGATTAACTGAAACTTTAATTTTTTTATTCTCCTTATCCTTGCAATGAATACTTAACCCATTCCATCCTGCGCTACCAAGCTTTTCTAAAGAATATCGAATTTTATTTTCCTCGTAAGCAAAAATTTCTTTTGGAAACACAACCCTAAAACCTTGCGGATCATGTAAGCGCTTAATTTCAATAAAACCTGAAAAGATCAAAGAAACCAGGATGAAAGAAATAACCTCCAAACCTTTTATTCCCAAAACATTATGTCCAAACTGGTACAAAATAAATGCAAGGAAAACAACTGTCAAACCTTGTGGAGTAAACCCCGGCTTTGAATTTAGCATTATGCTATAGGAGCAGGTATGCTTTGAAGTATTTCTTTGATCCTGTCTTGGCTTCTAGTTAAGGATCCACCTTCATCCATCATTCTGTGAGCAAGAACTGGGATTGCCAATTCTTTAACATCATCTGGTAAAACATAATCTCTTCCTTTTAGCCAAGCTCTTGATCTTGCTACCCTTGATAAAACAATAGCTCCCCTGGTGCTTACACCTATTAATGAATTATTCTCCCTGGTTAATCTGACCAAATCAACAATATAGCTTTGTACCAAATCACTTATGTGTACCTGTCTTGCTTCATCTATACATTGCTTAACTTTCGAAACATCAAAACAAACTTTCAAATTGTCTAATGGATGCTTTTTGCTCTGTGAATTCAATATTTCAATTTCACTTTTTTTGTCAGCATAACCCAATGCAACTCTCGCAGCAAATCTATCTAGTTGGGCACATGGAAGCTGAAATACTCCTTCATGCTCAACTGGATTCTGTGTCGCAATTACCAAAAAAGGATCTGGTAAATCTCGCGTAACGCCATCAACAGTTATCTGTCTTTCCTCCATTGATTCCAACATTGCAGATAAAGTTTTTGGAGATGCCCTATTGATCTCGTCAGCTAAAACAATGCTGGAAAACAGTGGGCCTTTGGAGAACTCAAAACCACTCCTGTCTGTTTTCATAATTGTTGAACCGGTCAAATCACTAGGAAGCAAGTCGGGAGTCATTTGAATTCTCTTAAAGTCCAGACCAAATGCTTTTGAAATGGCTTTTGCCAACACAGTCTTCCCTGTACCGGGAACATCTTCAATCAAAACATGCCCTTCGGCAAATAAAACGGTAACAATAAGCTCTATTTCATTTTTTTTACCAAAAATAACATTTTGTAAACTTTGCAGCAGTAAATCAACTTCTTTTTGAATTTTCATAAAGCCAATTTTATATTTTATACAGCTCCTTTTCTGTTTATAACAGCAGGAAGTGTCAATATTAAAATTTTTATATCCTCCCAAGGTGACCAATTTTGGACATACCATGTATCCAATCTAACCCTTGCATCATAAGACAAATTGCTTCTTCCTGAAACCTGCCATAAACCAGTAATTCCTGGTTTGGCTGAGAGTAATAAATCTTGCCAATCTCCATACCTTTGCAATTCTTCATTTACAACTGGCCTAGGACCAACAAGGCTCATGTCACCCAAAACAACATTTAACAATTGTGGTAACTCATCCAAACTCGTTTTTCTTAAAAAAGAACCTAGCTTGGTAACTCTAGGATCTTTTGAAATTTTATGATTTTTTGCAAATTCATCCTTAAGTTTAGGATTGGCTTTAAAAATCTGCTCTAAGGTTAAATTTTGCATTGTCCTGAACTTAAAAAGATTAAACTTTCTTCCAGATCTTCCCAGCCTTGTATGCTTGAAAAAGGGATTGTGCCTATCTGTAAATAAAATCAAAATAGCAACAATCAACATGATTGGTAAAAATAATAAAAATAAAAATAAACCTATAAAGAAATCAAAAAATCTTTTTGATATCCTTGCCGGTAGACCAACAAGTGAAAAATGATCTCCAATCAAAGGAAGACCTATTTCATCAATCGATATAAAACCATAACCCTCTAGTCTCGGAAGCGTTTTTATTGGGATGTCCCAACGATATCCAGCATATTTAATCAATCTTAAAGTTTCCCAATCAATTGTTTCTTCAACAATTCCCATATAAACAAGCTTGCCTTCCTTCATGGTTTCTATTTTTTTAATATTGTCAGAATGAATGGCAATTTTTCTAACTTTTACCTGAATATATCTAATATTAAAAATATTATCAACAAGTTCAGAATCTTGATTATTTCCAAACCACCATACCTCTGTATTTATACCTCTTGAAGCAATAACTTTTCGATAAATCCAAGATAAAAAATCATGATTTAACTGTAAAGCTACTATTCCAAAAAACCACCAACTCAAAAAACGACTTGCTGGAGCAAGGGGTACAAGAAATAAGGAATCAAAAAAAGATTCAACTTGATTGGAAGGGAATGAAAAAACAAAAAAGCCCCTTAAAAAAAACAAGACGCATAAAGAGATAGTTACGGATGAAAAGCCTAAACTCCATGAAGAAAATGGTCTTAAGTGCTTTTTGATAGGGAAATAAGCTTTTTTATATGATTTTAAAAAAATACAAATTAGAGGCACAATTAGGCTGCTCAAGGGAATGGTCTCATCCAAACGAACATGTATAACGTCTGAAAAAGGGTTATAGCGACTTAAAACTAATAATTTCCAAAGCTCAAAAAGAAGAAGATAATCAAGTAATGCATGGAATATTTTTAAAAGCTCTCTTTTCATAAACCTTATCTTGCTCCCTTTATGCTTGATTTTATATTCTTTGTAAATTTATCTGTACTGAATTTCAAAGCTTGACTTCTGCAAGCATCTGGAGATATCTTCAAATCCTCAAGCTTTTTAATAGCTTTATTTAAATCATGAGAGGTGTCGCTCTTATAAAAAATACCGCTTTCACCATTCTTTATGGTTTCAAGAGCTCCGCCTTCCCCTAAGGCGATAACAGGTGTTCCACATGCCATTGCTTCGACGGGAACAAGGCCAAAATCCTCTACTGAAGTAAAAATTAAAGCTTTGGAGGTTCTGTAAAGTTGTCGCAGGTCTATGTCACTCAGATTAGATGAAAATTTAATATTGCTATATTTTTCCACATCAGGATAATCAATCTTTCCACTGCCAACTATAGTGATATTTTTTTTATTCTTAGCAAAAGCATCTATAGCTGTATTGATTCTTTTGTAAGGAACAAATCTGCTAACAAGCAAATAATCATCTGTTTTTTTTGATTTTACAGGATTGAAAAAATCTGTATCAACCGGAGGATATACAATTTTTGAATCTCTTTTTAAATATTTTTTAATCCTCTTTGAAACAAATTTAGATATTGCTAGAAATTGGTCTACTTGTTTTGATTTCTCAAATTCCCACTTTTTAATTTTGGGATGTATGTAATCAAAAAACATGGCCGCAAAATCACCTAAAGATTCTCGGTAAACACTCTTCTGGTCGCTAATCCAACGTATAGGACTGTAACAATAGCAATAATGATATGTCTCTTCTGACACATTGATCCCCTTCATAAAGCCATGACAATTTGAAATGTGAATCTTTGATGTAATTTTTGGCAACTTATCAACCGCATGTGCTCCAAAAATCGGAATTAATTTTCTGTAATGCTTTTCTATGTTTGGAACATTATTCAAATAACTAAAATTGAAATTTTCATCATCTATCAAATATTTCCATCTCTTTTGATCGGCCCATAGGCAGTGTAAATTTGATTTTGGAAATATTTTCAAAAATTCCAAAAAAACCCTCTCGCTACCTGCATGATCACCAAGCCATGGATGGGATATCGAAAAATCAGATTTCATACCAATCAAAATACTCCCTTAATACATTTTCCCAAGAAAAAATTTTCACTATTTTATTTTGTTTTTTTGTCCAGGTAATATAATTTTTTTTGACAGCATGAAGCATGTCGTCACGATTCCAATTGGGAAAATCAACTTTTTTAAAGGGTGGCTTGTATGGGGGTGGAGACAATACTGGAATACCCATCTTTAATAAAGACAACAACGTGGTTCTTCTTGCAGAGGTCCCATCGACAAACGGCAAAAGCCCAACATCTCCCCATTTTATTTCATTTGATATTTCCTGAATGGAACAATTTTTTCTTAACTCAACATCTTTACACATAGCAAGAAGACTTTTTAAGTTTGAATCGTCCCTGTTGCCAGTAAAAATAACTGGTTGGTCCCAGCCTAGATCTACAGAATAGTTAAACAACTTAGACAAAATATTCATATCCTTGCTCTTGGACAAAAAGCCAAAAAAAACTAACCTGAATTTTTGAGGTTTTATATTCTTTCTTAAAACAATATCGAAAGAAGAACCTATAGGTAAATAAGCTTTTAATTCAGGCTGGTTTTTAAAAAGAGGACATGCCAGCATTTCAAACTGATCAGAAAATCCAACCTTTTTTGACATTGTGGCCAATATGGAATATTGAAGCTTTCTCAATGGTGAAGCAAGGCTCCATTCATGCAGCATCAAATATCTTTTATCTTTAGGGATTTTAGAATAAATTTTGATTTGTTCAAATTCATTTGCCCAACCTCTACTTGGAGCATGGAGGTGAGCGATTTCATTCTTCTTTAATTTAAATTCTTCATTCAATGAAGGATGCCAGATTCTCGAAAATGAACCCATCTGCTGACTCAAAGATTTTACAAAATCACCAACGCCACATTCCCCTTTCTTGACAGTGCCTACAATATGAACAACTTTCATTTGTTAACCTTTTTGGACATGTATTCAAATGCTTTGCTTATATCATTTCCTTGTATTTTAAATAACTGTGCTTTTGCCTGTGCGGCCTTAAGTAAATATTTATCTTTAGTCAGGTTGCAAGATTCTTTAATGCTTGAAACAAGACTTGCTACTGTTGGTGAAAAGTAACTAACTGCAACTCCTCCCACCTCTCTCGAAACCTCGGTGTCAAGAGCACAAACCGGAATTCCAGCAGTCATCCCTTCGGTAATTGGTAACCCAAAGCCTTCAATTTCAGATGGATAAACAAGACAATTAGCATCCCTTACTTTTCTCTTTAATGTTTCATCAGAGCAATCCTGATAAAAAGAAACCCCTAGACTCTTTGCTTTTTCCAAAACTGATCGAGATTCTTTTCCACGGTAACCAATCCATTCCATGGAATACCCGGCAGGTTTCAGAAGCGAAAAAGCTTCAAGCAGTAAGTCTAATTTTTTTCTGGGTGAAATTGCACCTAAGTATAAAATTCTTTTTGGCTTTCGGCGAAATGTCTTCCATCTTTCAGCATTTACCTTTTGGTGCAGGTTGAACAAACCTGATATGCATGGATAAAAATGAAGAAAATCACCATACGGAAAAATTTCCTTGAGTTTCTCACATGCCCACTTGGAGTCAGAGAAAACAAGGTTTGCTTTTGAAATACTTCTTGGCGTTCTTGCCCTAAACCAAAATCTGGCCTTCCAATTTAAATCATTAGGATATAGCCAGGGTACAGGGTCATGCACCGTTAAAAACACGGGGCAGGAAAAATCATATTGAGGCAAAGTCCAATCAGGGGACCAAAAAGCTGACATGGATTGACGCTCTTTTTTTAAAATACTTGGCAATACGAAAAATTCCCACAAAGGTCGTGAAGCACATTCTCTCACAATGATTCTTTTGGATTCATTGATACAAATATCAGCTGGAATCCTTTTTCTCGAAACAAAGGTGACATTATCTGGACTTCTTCTTATGGCATCACGAACATAACGGCCAATGCCTCCGGTAAGAGTGCAGGAAGATATATCAATAAAAAGAGACATTAGTCTTTCGCCTCGTAAAATGAATAGGTCCAACAAGATTGCTCTGGTTTTTGACCTGTTCCCCGATCAAGGGTATCCAAAAACATCTTGTGTGATTCAAGTCTTTCGTAGAGCAAACCTTCCTTTTTTGAAAATTCAAAACTACCCTCAATTGAAGATTCAATTTCGTCCCATGTAGGCTTCATGTCATCCTTATTGGTCTCTCTTATGAGCAAATACCTTGTTGGCTTGAGATCAGACATTGCCTGCAATGTATAAATTAATTCTGCAAGATTTGAGATGGTGTAGCCATTTATGAAGTCTTCTCTGTAGTAATTCCTTTCCGAGATTATAAATATATCGCTCTCCACATCAATCCCCTCTTCTGTCAATCTTGCTAATGGAGTTTCGTACCCACAATGCAGAGGGCCTTTATTAAAAACAGTTCCAACATACCCAAACAAACATATAACTGAAAACCAAATCATGAAAAATTTTCTATTATTTAGGTCAAATTCAATAAAACATCTGGACAAGATAATCGCCAATGGAATAACGAGGAAAGCCAATCGAGTTGGGATGAAGGATACCCCTATATTGATGATCAAAGTCAGAATCAAACAAAAGACAAATGTTCCCAATATATATTTAATTATTAAATTTGACTGTTTGCTAAATGCTGTTCGCACATCACCTCCTTTGCAAAATAAAAGGGGCACAAGCAAAAACCAAAAAAATAAAAACAATGGATTAACGGGGTAATAGTGGCCAAAAATAAATGAAACGTTGGAATAAACCGTTTTGACAATTGATTCTATAAAAATACCTAAAGAGTCACTGGTGTTCCCTAATCGACCTTGAGCTTGGTTTAAAAGCGTAAAAAAACCAGGTACCCAAAACACAGAGGAGAAAAAAGCATCTCTTCTGGTGTTTTTGGTTGATTTTTCTGGACAAAATAAAGTTGTAAACCAAACAACAATAATACCTAAATGTGTTGTGTATGCAAGAATGGCTCCGACTATTTTTCGAATATTGCAAGGTTTAACATGATCCCCGAGCCGAATCAACCAAGCTGTTAAGAAAACAACCATTGAATAGTAACGAAACTGCAAGCCAATGAAGAGGGTAAATGGAAGCATCCACAAAATCCAAGCTGCAATTTTAAGCTCAGGCCTGGATGATCTAATTAACACCCTGCCGCTTAGCCAAGCAAACAATATAGGCAATGTGTATCCAAACGGCTCCACAAGTGAAGAAAAAGCCCATTGGGTTAAAAAGTAACCTGGGGGATGAACATCATTTGCTAAAAGATTAAATACATTTTCAAGATCCCCAGATGTTGCATAATGTGTAAAAATTTCATCAGGCCACCCTCCTTGTTTAATTTTGGACAGTCCAAATCCAATCGATAACCACAGGGTCAATATCACCCAAGAAAATCTTTCTAAGCCGTTCAATGGTTTGATAGCACGATCACGAGCCCAATTCAAAAGACCATCAAACATACTTTTTCTTTTCATCCATCTTGGGGCAAACCATTTATGGATTTTTGAATCATCTTGAGTTCTTATCGATTGAATCTCTTTTGATTTTCTAGAAAGGAAAGATTGGGAAAAAAGAATATGTATCCAGGCAAGCAATAAGCCGAAAAACCTGTTCATATTTGTGATTGAATAAATCAGTCTTGCAAATTCGTTAAAGAAAGAAAAAGGCATATACAAAAAACGTGTATGCCAAGTGTTCAAGCATTTCCAATTTAATATTCGATTTCTTTCTTGGTAAAAATATTTCTTCATAGGATGCATGCTTTTGTTAACAGAAGCTTGACCTTGATGTGAAACACTACAGTCATGAGTTTTTTTAATCTGCCATCCAACTAAACGTAAACGCCAACCAAAATTAACATCCTCGCCGTATAAAAATAAATCTGAATCCATTCCGGAAACAGAAACCCAAGCCTTTCTGCTTGTTATGAAGATAGCGCCTGATGGATAAAAAGTCATTGTTGGGTTATGAAACCAATTTGGAATAATCGTTAAAAAGGGGTTAAGCGTCCCTCCCATTTTTTCTTTTTCTTCCGATTCGTTATGTATCAAACAGCTTAAAGCACCAATTTTTTGATTTTTATTTATGTTTTCAAATAAAGTTTCTAATACATTTTCTTCAAGCTTTAAATCAGGATTCAAAAATACTACAAAATCACCTTTTGATTTTGAAAAGCCCGTATTGCACCCACCGGCATATCCAGAATTATGACTCTGAGAAAAACATTTAAATTTAAACTCATTTTCTAACGTTTGCCAATCACCCTCTCCTGAATTATCTATAACTATAATTTCATCAGGCTGTAAGGTTTGTGCTTTCAAGCTCAACAATAAATTCTTAATACATGATTTTGATCTGTAAGCAACAATAACAACAGACAGATTCATCCCTTTCTCCTAAATGGATTTAGCCTAAATCCACAAATCCATTTTTTCATCTTATCTTCTGGGCAGACTCTTCTATTTTGTATAACCTCTCTCCAAATATTTAATCTTGTACTATCACCTGGATTGAAAGTTGCAGCTAAGGGGTCTTTTAAAAAACCCCAAAAAAAACTAATAGCACAAAATAGAGACGCTGACATTCTTTCATTATCTGATAAATTTTTAAAAACAATCTTCAAATAATTACTTGTTCCTTTTTTTCTGACCTTCAAAATATGCCTAACACCTGTGGAACCTCTTTCATGAATCGCTGGGTCGCCAGGGATAATCCAACTTTCCCAATCTAAATGCCTCAATCTAATGTTTAAATCAACATCCTCAAGGTAAGTCCCGAAAGATTCATCAAAAAATTCAGTTTCGACTGCTGCTTGCTTTAAAGCGGCATATCTATAAACTGTAGCAGTTGCAGAAAGACCAAAAACCTCTTCTGCTTGACATATCTTCTTTCCAGGCATTCCAGAAAACCTCTCAGTACACACCCAATCACTCCATAACATATGGCCCGCAGTGTCTATTTGTCCTTTTTTGTTTAAGATTAGACCTGAAACAGCTGCCGTTTTTTGATTGTCATCTAAAAATGATTCTGCGTTCCTGATCCAATCTGAAGGTATAAGACAATCTTGATTCAAAATACAAACATATTTTGATTTATTCATCGATAAACCGATATTTACAGATTTAGCAAATCCAAGATTTTTCTTGTTAGAAACAATATCCACATCTATGCCATCAAATAAACTTGCAGAATCATCGCAGGAACCATCATCAATAACGATGACCTGGTCCAGAAAGGTTGCATACTGTTTGATGGTTTCAAGAAAATCTTTACTGATAATATTCTTTGCATTGAAGATAGGAATTATTAATGTCGTCATAATGCTTTTAATTCCTCTAAAGTTTCATGGATTGCTTCTTTGATGGTTTTTGGTTTCCATTCATTGGGGGCCTTGAACAAGGATGGATCCTTAAGAGCTTTCTTGATTGCCCTTGGCAATGATTCTTTATCTTGGGGATCACCATAAGGTTTAACAACAGGTAAAGCCTCTCTGTGCGATGGGATATCAGACATTAATACAGCTGCACCACAGGCAGCTGCCTCCATTGGCACAAAACCAAAACCTTCCGCAAGGCTTGGGCACAAAACAGCGACTGCAGATCTGTAAAAATGAATAATTTCTTCAGTTTTTTTATATCCTTCAAATTCAATCTTGTCGCCCAACAAACCTTTCGCAAGCGTTTGAAGCTTTGTGGGAACAAGCCCTACTACCTTTAATTTTGGAGAATTTTTAACAGAAAAAATTGCATGAATTACGGATAGAAAATTTTTTCTTTTAGGCCATGCCCCAACCATTAAAAAATAATCTTCTGTCTTGTTTTTGTCTTGTTTAAAAGCATTGCTTAATCCATGCTGGATTACAACAGTTTTGCCTAAGGAAGGAAAAATTTTATGTAAGGCTTTTTGAGTTTCATAACTTACACAAATTCTTAAATCAGCTACCTGCCATGAACGTGGAACTATTTTTTGCCAATACCAATGATTGAAACGTCCCAGTTCATATGGGTGGGTTAAAGGTATCAAATCATGAACCGTGATTGCCAAAGGCATATTTTTTACCTTTTGAGCACTAAAGCCGGGGCTAAAAAGAATATCTGCCGACGTTAAAGATGCATATGATGGCATTTGAATCTGTTCCCACCATGCTCTAGAGAGTGCTCCTAAAATAGGTTTGTCTGATTTTCTTTTTAACTCGATAAGCTCTACATCTTTTCTTGCGGAAAAACCTTTTCTTATTAAATCTGTATAAACTCCGACACCGGTATTCTTGCCTCCGATAGCGGTTTGAACATCAAAAGCTATTTTCACAAAATTCCCCACCTATACAATAATTTTCGCCACTTGAGTGTTATCAAATCTTTTATTTGGCTTAGGGCTTCAAAAAACCACCAACAAATATTCAAATTCAAGGCCTTGTAATGTCTTGCTGTAAAAATCCTTTGCCCCCTTAGGAAGATACCGTCCAAATAATCTTGTGAAAAACTTCCTGTTGTAATACCACGAATGTGATCTACTTTAACAGAGTCTGTATAAACAATTGATAGACCCTTCTTCTTGGCCCTAAAACCAATGTCTGCATCTTCCCAGTATGCAGGATGAAAAACTTCAGAAAAACCATTGAGCTTTTGCCAGTGTTTTCTTCTTGTCAAAAAAAATGCGCCATTAGCGTATTCTGGTTGGTTTTTATTGTAAGTTGGCCAAGGTCTCCCATTTCTGATAGTCAAACCAATCAAAGACTCATTAATTGTCTTTTTGTTTTTTTGGGTATTTATCATTGGAACAACTGCAAAAATGTTGGGCTTGGACCTCATAATCTCCAACATGGATTCAATACATCCTTC
>CEQO01161334.1_pt1 | contig 13046 bp, 14 predicted proteins | sample 531101 | NCBI WGS metagenome assembly CEQO01 (sample SAMEA2621272, study PRJEB7988) | marine metagenome | isolation source: saline water (ENVO:00002010), including
CTGCCGGGCCGTCTTCTGTTATAGTTGTTAATTCGACTCCCGAAACTGAGGGGAGGCCATATGATTCGGCGGAAAGTGCGTCAATCGGTTTCATTGCGACACCAAGCCAAGCCCTTCTCACAACTCCGTAATCAACTAAGTCTTCCATAACTCGACGGGCTAGGTCGATAGGAATTGCAAAACCGTATCCCTGATAAAAGCCAGTCCTGCTTGCTATTGCCGAGTTGATACCGACGACTTGACCCTTCAGATTGACCATTGGTCCACCCGAATTTCCTGGGTTAATCACGGCATCGGTTTGGATAAAGTCTTCTATCGCAAAACCGCGGTTGTTGGCAGTCTCCTCATCTTGTGCCAGTTCTCTCTGGAGCAACTGAAGGGGGCGACCTATGGCACTAACAATGCCCACGGTAACCGTGTAGTCGAGAGGACTGCTAGTCCCTCCAAAGCCAGGATTTCCAATAGCTACAATCCATTCTCCAACCCGGAGTTGTTCTGAATCTCCAAAATGAAGCTTAGTAAGGTTATCTCCTTCAATTTTGATCACTGCTACATCTGTGAATGGATCTTGTCCTACCAAAGTTGCTGGGAAAGATCTGCGATCTTGAAGAAACACCGTAAGACTGGTCGCATCAGTAACAACATGGTTGTTGGTCAAAATATAGCCATCATCGGAAACTATGAAACCACTTCCTCCAGCAACTTGGTCAGGTCGTGGTTGAGGGTTTTCATCGCGACGGAAAAAAGGATTAGAGAAAGGATTTGTATTTTGATTTCTTCGAGAAGCAACTTGTTTTCGTGCTTCAATGCGGACCACGGCTGGAGTGACAGTTTCCGCCACATTTACAAATGCATCACTCAAGTCTAAAGCTGGTTGAACGGCCTCTTGTGAGATCTGCGGTTCACTACTAGTCATAGGACTATTACTGTAGGGCGTGTTCGTCCAACCGATTCCAGATGCTATGCCTAATCCCGAAAGGCAACTGAAAATGGTGACGAGGGCGACCTTCAATTTATTACGCAGTGGATCGTACATGAGCTTAGTTCCTCATTCTTTAGTCGTGACTTTTTCCTATCACAATTTTAGTAAAAGTTGTCTGTGATTGTAATGTTTGTTATACACAGGATGGGGACCATATGGTCCCCATCCTGTGTATTTTGTTATTGTTCACCAACTTATTAGAACTTCCCATGCGTCTTACTCATCAACTATTTCGTAGTCTGCTTCAACCACATCGTCATCCGATTCTTCCTGATCTTCTGGTGTCTCTCCACCCTCTTCATCCGAAGCCGCCTGGGCCTGGTACATTTCTTGACCTGCTGCACTAAAGGCCTGCATTAGATTGTCACGCGATGCGTTCAAGTCTTCTGCGCCAGCCTCATGGTCGCTTAGTATAGTTTTTGCAGAATCCAAAGCTTCTGTGAGATTTTGCTTGCTTTCGTCAGAGACTTTATCCTCCCATTCTGCCGAATCTTTTTCTGCTTGGTAAACCAGGGAATCTAGTTGGTTGCGGGCATCTACCTGTTCTCTTTTTTCTTCATCTTCTGTGGCATGAGCCTCAGCGTCTTGTACCATCTTGTCAATTTCTGAGTCTGAAAGACCGCTGGATGATTCTATACGGATTTTCTGTTCTTTTCCGGTAGCGTTATCCTTTGCAGACACATTAAGAATTCCATTTGCATCGATGTCGAAGGTTACTTGTATTTGAGGCATTCCTCTAGGTGCAGGGGGAATACCTGTCAATTGGAATTTGCCAATTGTCTTGTTGTCTAGTGCCATCTTGCGTTCCCCTTGGAGGACATGAATTTCTACAACTGTTTGGTTGTCCTCTGCGGTCGAAAAAACCTCTGTCTTTTCAGTTGGTATTGTAGTATTTCGTGGTATGAGTGCAGTCATGACGCTGCCGAGAGTCTCTATTCCCAGCGAGAGTGGTGTGACGTCAAGAAGGAGAACATCGGTTACATCACCAGCAAGAACTCCACCTTGTATGCACGCGCCCAGCCCAACTACTTCATCAGGGTTCACTCCTTTGTGAGGTTCTTTACCAAAGAAAGTTTCGACTATTTCTTGGATCTTAGGTATACGCGTGGAACCACCGACAAGGATTACTTGGTCTATCTCTGAAGCCTCGAGTCCAGCATCTTTCAGGGCCTTTTCCATTGGGGGCATAGTTCTTTGAATTAGGTCCTCAGCCAGTTGTTCAAATTTGGCACGTGACATGCTGTAGTTCATGTGTTTTGGACCATCCTGAGTAGCTGTGATAAAAGGGAGATTGATATCCGTCTGCTGGGTGGAGGATAGCTCCATCTTAGCCTTTTCAGCGGCTTCCTTTAATCGTTGTAGAGCCATGGCATCTTCAGATAGGTCGACACCTTGGTCCTTCTTAAATTCTGCAACTAGCCAATCGATAATCCTTTGATCGAAATCGTCACCACCGAGGTGGGTATCCCCATTGGTAGATTTGACCTCGAATACTCCATCACCTAATTCCAAGATTGAGATGTCGTAAGTTCCACCACCCAGATCAAATACTGCGATCTTCTCGTCAGCCTCCTTATCGAGTCCATATGCTAAGGCGGCTGCCGTTGGTTCATTGATGATCCTAAGGACTTCGAGTCCAGCAATTTTACCAGCGTCTTTAGTGGCCTGTCTTTGGGCATCATTAAAATATGCTGGCACGGTTATCACTGCTTGATCAACCTTTGTTCCCAGGTAGTCTTCTGCAGTTTGGCGCATTTTTTGAAGTATCATCGCGGAGATTTCAGGAGGGGACAGGCTCTTGTCTCCATTGGGTATAGTGACTTCTACCAGTCCCTTTGAGTCAGTAGACACTGTGTATGGAACCAGTTTCTGCTCTTCGGTCACTTCTGATCCTTTGCGACCCATAAATCGTTTGATTGAAAAAATGGTATTTTCAGGATTTGTTATGGCTTGTCGGCGTGCTACCTGGCCAACCAACCTTTCTTTTTCATTTGTAAAAGCCACGACAGAAGGAGTCGTTCTTCCACCTTCCGAATTAGGAATCACTACTGGTTCACCACCTTCCATGACTGCCACGACAGAATTGGTTGTTCCCAGATCTATACCTATAACCTTACCCATACCTGCTCCTTATGATTTAGCATACTATAATTTTCGTGCTTTGCGGGTCTTTACCCATTAGGGCCAGACCTTCCCTCTATAAACTAGCGCAATGATCATGCCTGAAATCACTAACAGATTTGGGGCCAAAGTGACTGGTTTTCAGCAGAAGTATGTCAGAGTGACAGGCTTCACTGCCAGCTATGGCTGTTTGATTGCGTAGATGCCGATCTAGCGATCGGGTCTATGCAACTTACAAACGCTCTTTTTTTACTAGTGAGGTCTTTCTTCCTCTGACATGGGCTCTAACCTGAGGATAGGGGTAGTGGCACCTCCCCTAGCTTCCACTGCTATGTAGATGTAGCCCTCTGGACCTTGGCGCACATCCCGAATTCTTCCTTGTTGCTTGACGATAGTTTCTTCCCCTACGATCCGTTGGCCTTGGAGCGTCAATCTAGCTAATTGTTGTCCACCCAAGCCTCCAACAAAAACATTTCCCTTCCAGTCGGGAAATTGATCTCCTGTATATATCATCAGTCCTGATGTGGCTATAGAGGGAACCCAAAAATGATTAGGTGACTGCATATCGCTGTCCTGAATTCCCTTGTGTATAGCCAGACCAGTACCATAGTTGACTCCGTAGCCAACCACTGGCCATCCATAGTTAAGTCCTGGAGCAATCAGGTTTAACTCATCGCCTCCTTGTGGGCCGTGTTCATTGATCCAGATATCTCCGGTAGTCTCATCAATTGCGAGGCCTTGAGGATTTCTATGTCCATAGCTCCAAATTTCAGGAAGTTTTCCTGATTGACCTACAAAGGGATTGTCATCTGGCACTCTTCCATCGTCGTGGAGTCTGACGACGACTCCATGATGATTAGTAAGATCCTGGGCCGGATGAGTTTCAAGGTCACCGTTAGGGGGTGCTTGTCTATCACCAGTAGTAATGTAGATATAACCTTGGCTATCAAAGGCTAAGCGGCCCCCATAGTGTCCTCGTCCCATTGAAACCGCCTCGAAAATTTCTTCCACGTTACTGAGTTGATAGTTTTCGTACCTCCCTCTAACGACAGCAGTAGTAGACTGAGTACCGCCAGATTTGGGCTTAGAGAAGGCTAAATAGATCATCTGATTGTTTTCATAATCAGGGTGTAAGACTACATCGAATAAGCCACCTTGGCCTTGGGCCACCACTTCTGGCACTCCAGCTATGGGAGTCGGTAGCAATTCTCCATTTTCTATGAGACGGAGTCGTCCTGGTTTTTCCGTCACCAATATGTCACCACTTGGTAAGAATGCCATTGACCAGGGGCTAACAAGCCCTTCAGCTACTGTGGTGAGTCTAAAATCATAGAAGGCGGATCGGAGAGTTGGGTCTTGGCCTGAGACCGGGTTCCCGACAACCAGCGTGATCACAGCTAGAAGAACTGACCATTTGATTCGAACCATCTCTAATTTCTCCATATTAAATTTTCGATAGTATTAAATTAAGATGATTATTGAAAAACAGATAGAAGCTCTTGAATGAATTTCACTGGCTATGTGGGTTTCCTGCGAGTCTATGTTACTTTATTCTTGGTTGTTTCCTCTGTTTATTAATGTTTAAATGTGAGCGTAGACATGGTGAAGACCCTAGAGTGGAGGTACCACAGGCCTGGCTGAACCAGTTGCAAACGTACGCAAGAGTTCCTTGCAACGCATAACATTTCCGACGGATTGGTTCAAAGTGCTACGAAGGAACCCCTTGAGGGATCCAATGCCCTGTCGGTCTTGGAGAATGTTAACAGGATCTATGTAGCAAAAGGCCGCAAAGTAATAGATATGGATTTGTCACAAGATGAGGCAGAAGAATCTGAGCTTCTGGAACTACTTTTAGGTCGATCTGGAAAGTTGAGAGCACCCACGATTAGAGTTGGTGGGTCTCTGATGGTAGGTTACAGTCAAGAGATGTTTGCTTCGGTTTTGCTCTAAGTAACACTACCTCGGTTTTATGTCTACAAAGTGGTTTATGGGGCTAGAGCCTCTTCCTAGCATTGGAGAGGATGCAAGGGCCCGATTAACGAAAGATATCGCTGTCTCAGTTGCAGTGCATAGGTCTGTACCTTTTGCAAGTTCTGCTGCCAGAGCAGCCGCTAGCGTACATCCAGTACCGTGTCCGGCTGTAGTTTTTAAGAGTGGCCTTGACCATGTTTTTTCAGTTTGCGCTGTCAGCAAGAAATCGGTCGCCAAGCCTTCTTCAAAGTGACCACCTTTTATTAAGACTGAAGAGGCGCCCATGCGAAGAAATTCTTCAGCAGCCGCTTTGATTTTGTCTGGGCCGTCAATGTCGTGACCAGTTAGCTTGCGGGCTTCGTGTAAGTTCGGAGTCACAATCTGGGCCAGGGGAATGAGTTTTTCTCTCAACAGTTTACGACCTTCGTGATCGAGCAGGGAGTGGCCACTAGTAGATACCATGACCGGATCTAGAACGTAATTCTTTAAGCTTCTTTTCTTTATGGTATAGGCTACTAATTCAACTAGAGGCGCAGTTCCCAGCATGCCGGTTTTTAAGGCAGAAGGTTTAATATCTGTAAGAACAGCTTCCAGCTGATCCTCTAGTAATTGACTGGCAAGACACTCTTGGCTGACTATCCCTAGAGTGTTTTGTGCGGTAACACAGGTTATGGCACTGCAACCGTAGACTCCAAACATTTGAAAGGTTTTGAGGTCGGCCTGTATTCCCGAACCTCCACTGCTGTCACTGCCAGCGATTGTCAATGCTACGGGAATTGAGTTATCCATAAGTAAACACACTGGCGGGAAACTGTATGCTAAGCAAGAGTGAAAAAAGATTAATAGAAGGGTTGAGACGTCCTCGAAGGCGTTCCAAGGAAAAATTAATTTTGGTGGAAGGCATTAGGACGGTCGATGAAGCTCTGTCCACAAATATTGAAGTGTCTTTCTGCCTAAGGTCACCCAAACTTCTTACCACAGACGGTGGTAAGCAACTTGTAGAGAGGTTGGACCATAATCTCAAGGAAGTACGGGATGTAAGCGATACTGAACTAGGGGCTATTTCTGATACAGCTAATTCCCAGGGAGTATTATTGGTTTGTCACGAACCTTCGCAGTGCCTTTCTGATTTTGGAGTCGAAGCTACGTCGACATTGCTGATAATTGACGGAGTTCAAGATCCAGGAAATTTGGGGACTCTAATAAGAGCAGCCAGAGCATTTGACATTTCTGCAGTAATTGCCCTTGAAGGTACAACTGACTTTTGGAACGCCAAGGTTGTCAGGTCATCAGTGGGTTCGATTTTTCACTCGCAGGTCTTCTCAGAATCTTGGGAGTATGTGGCTTCTTGGTTAGAAAGAAATTCCACTGTGGTTCTTGCGGCAGATGCACAAGGGACTGACATAACAGAGTGCAATGTTAAGTCTCCTTGGGCGCTTGTAGTTGGGAATGAAAACAAGGGTATTAGGAAGAATATTTTAGACATAGCAAAGAAGATAGCAATTCCCATGTCGAAGGATGTTGAGTCATTGAATGCCGGAGTGGCTGGATCTACCCTGTTATATCTCCTTACCACTAAGTAGAGACAGTGGAGCTAGACGGCTAGGGGTCAGAACAGTCTCTTTGATAACCGCAGACCTGACACATGATTTTGCAGTGGCGTTCCAACAGTGGGCCTCCGCAAAGTTCGCAGATCATTGTTTCTTGTCCTATACCTTCATTCATATATGCTCTGGACAAACGTATATAATGCTTCCCTCCGTCCTTCATCCACTCTGCAGACGATCCATCGATTACTTTTTTAATCGTTCCTGGGACTCCGGCGACGACACTTCTGTCTGGTATTTGCGTTCCTTCTAAGACCACAGAATTAGCAGCGATTACACACTCTCTTCCTACGTTTGCGTCGTTAAGAATGATGGCATTCATACCAATAATAGTCCTGTTTCCGATGGAACAGCTTTCAAACTTAGCCCCGTGGCCGATTGTCACGTTCTCACCTACCATGGTTGGTGCTGACTTGCCCACGTGGATCACGGCATTTTCTTGAACACTTGTACCGGCACCGATAACAATCCGATGTTTTGGATGGTCACCGCGGATGACCGCTCCAAACCAAATGCTTGCATTTTCTCCTATTTCTACATCACCAATTATTACTGCAGTTGGTGCAAGAAAGACTGACTGTGCAATCTTGGGGGTCTTACCATTGAAGGAAAGAATTAGAGCCAAGTTATTATCCTCAACATCAAGAGCCAGGGTCTCTATCTGACAGCGATAGTTTTGTTAGACGGGTCAGAATCACTTGAGTTTCAGAAGCTTCTAGGATTTCAATCAATACTCCTGAACTTTCAAAAGTTTCACCTTGAGCGGGAACATGTCCTAGTTCCGTCAGGATAAAACCATTTAGAGAGCGATGATCGAGCTGTGGAAGGGTAAGGTTGAACGCGTAATTTATCTCACGTAAATCAGCACTGGCTGGTGCCAGAAACTCAGTTCTAGATAACCTTGACAGTCTGGCTTCTGTTACATCAGTTTCGTCTTCGATCTCTCCAACCAATTCTTCCAAAATATCTTCTAGCGTGACCAATCCATCTGTACCACCAAATTCGTCAGCTATGATTCCCATGTGTATCCTTCTACCCTGGAACTGTTTGAGTAGGCTAGTCAGTGCTAGGGAGCCAGGAACAAAAAAGGGATCACGCGACAGTTGGGCCAGTGTTAGATCTGTCATTCCTGCCACGTAGGTTTGGTAGGCTTCACGGATATACAGAATTCCCGTTATATCATCTGTAGTTTCCCCGAAAACAGGGATTCTAGAGTAAGGTACATTGCTTAGTTCATCTATTATGTCTTTCAACGAAAGGGAGTCTGGCCAGGCGAATATATCGACTCTTGGAGTCATGATGTCCCATGCAGTTAGTTCATCCAAGTGGAATGCTCTTTCCACCAATAAGTGTTCTTCCTCACCTACTAATCCTTCCCGTTTACCTAGTTGAGTTAATTCTCTGACATTGCGTTCCTCTTGTGTCGATTCCGGATTTTTATCTCCAGTCATAAGCCCTAGAAGAAATGAGCCAATTGGAGTAGCAAAAAAGTCTATTTTCTTCTGAATGTAGAGGATTGGCTTAGCCATTTTTAGTGAGATTCTTATGGGTTTTTCTTTACCAACTGATCTAGGTAGGATTTCACATACCACCACTACCACTATAGTGCTGAATAGCAAGCCCATTAACCCCCCTGAAATGCCTGAGCTTACTGCGCCTATTATGACTGAAAAACCAACTACTAATCCATCTAAAACAGTGTTGAGGAAAAGAATGGATGACTTCATCTTTTCTGGGTTTTCTTTCAGAATCACCAATGATGATGATCCGCGAAACCCCTCGTCTTTTAGTGTTCGTAGCCTTGAAGGATTAACGGTCAGTGTAGCAGACTCAGCAGCTGATAACAGGGCAGAGAGACATGTTGATACTGCAATGGTCAGAACTAATAGCCAAATCATTGCTTGCTCGATGTGTAACGAAAGTGTGTACTACTTGGACCTAGGTCCATTTATGCGCTTCCTCTAGAATTTCGGCAATGATACTTTCGGTGGTTCTTCCATCTACTTCAGCTTCAAAATTAAGCACTAAACGGTGCCCTAGAATGGCTGGCGCGACAGCTTTAACATCTTCATAAGAAGGTATAGGAGCGCCCCTGAATGCTGCTCTTGCTTTCGCTCCGAGTACTAAATATTGAGAAGCTCTAGGTCCGGCTCCCCAGGTTATGTATTTGTTAGCAATAGAAGTTGTATCTGTTGAAGTGGGACGGGTAGATGTTGCAAGTCTCACAGCGAATTTGACCAAAGAGGGAGCAGCTGGAATTCGACGGACCAATTGCTGTAGTTCTATTAGCTCTGGCGAGGATAAGACTGGTGTTATTGTCGATTCATCGTCTCCAGTGGTGCGCATTACGATTTCTTCTTCTTCCTGGTTAGAGGGGTATCCAATTTGGAGTTGTAGCATGAACCGGTCTAATTGTGCTTCAGGAAGAGGATAAGTCCCTTCTTGCTCAATTGGGTTTTGGGTTGCTAGAACAAAAAAGGGCAAGCTTAAGGGGTAGGTCTGTCCTGCGATTGTGACTTCACGTTCTTGCATCGCTTGTAGCAGTGCGGCTTGTGTCTTGGGGGGAGTCCGATTTATTTCATCTGCCAATATAATATTGGAAAAAATAGGTCCTTTGACAAAACGAAAGATTCGTTCTCCAGTGGTTTTGTTTTCTTCAATTACTTCGGTTCCAGTTATATCCGTTGGCATCAAATCGGGCGTAAATTGAATCCGGCTAAAATTCAGATCTAAAGATTTGGCTAGTGTAGACACTAATAGCGTCTTGGCCAGTCCTGGGACACCTACCAACAGTACGTGTCCGTTAGCAAGCAATCCAGTCAGAAGTCCGTCGACAACGTCATGTTGACCAACGATCTTTTTACCGACAGCTTCTTTGAGCTTTTCAGTGACCATAGCAGCTTGTTCAAGCAACCTCAGGTCGTGATTGTCAACTGATGTGATAGTAGATGATTTCATTAGACCAAACTTAGTTAATATTCAGTAGGAATCATACCTTCCGCTGTTTAGAAAGGCCGACTGTCCTAATAAAAAACATTAGGCGAAAGTGATGGGAATACCCTCCCACGTCAAGCCGTGACAAAAGTATAGATTTTCGCCAAAAGAGGTGTCTGGAGGCCTTGCTCTTTTTTTCACAAAGTCGTAAATTTTCACTGAAATTAAGTGGTTGTGCGGGTTGTTTAGGTAGTCAATAGACTATATGGAGATAAGGTTGAAACCCGAAAATAGTGGGCATCTAGGGCCCGAGGCAGCAAAATACCTTGGCCACGGAATGACTTTCGCTGTCTCAGCTGCGTTATTCGGTTGGATTGGCAACAAGATAGGTATTCGAATTGGGGCCGAAGCTTTGATGACAACAGTAGGTGTATTTTTGGGTTCTGGGGGTGCTTTTTACAGGCTCTATGCAACTTTGAATGCAGGCCACGGTGAGAAAGATTAGAGAAGAGAACCCTTTAGGATTGAATGCATTGAAACAGTATTCACTGGCCACTCTGTTGATTGTGGCTCTAGTATACTTGATGGCTGGCCTCTTTCTTGATAGTACCAACAGGGAAGGGGTTGGAATAGCTCTGTTGATTTCATATCCCGCACAGCTCATAGCCTTTTTTCTACTAATTCAAAGCAGGAAGCCTGGTGCTAATTTCATTGTGTGGTGGGGAGCAGGTATGGCTTTGAGGTTTATAGTCGTCTTGATAGTGGCTTTGGTCGCCATACAGATCGATTTCTCAGCCAGAGAAGCACTACTACTGACTCTTGTAGGGAGCTTTTTCTTCCTGGTTTTGGCAGAACCGAGATTCCTTAACCCTCCTGATCGAGTAGGAGCGTCTGGCTAATGTCGTTCTTTCAAGACCATCAACAGGAATCACACGGAACGGATGCGGGCCACGGTCTGACTATGGAGGAGTTACCCTATTTTATCGAACATCATATTGGGGACGCAAAAGAGATCGAATTCCTTGGAGGTCATTGGAGTCTGGAATCTTTAAGTTTCGCTCCAATCCAACTAGGGGGATTGTCAATTGATTTTTCGATGACCCGTCACTTGCTAGTGATGCTTCTCGTGGGATTGTTTCTTGTGCTTAGCCTTGTTCCGACAGCACGAAAACTTAGAGCAAACAGTGACTCTCAAAAAGCACCTAGTGGCTTTGGTAACGTAGTAGAGGCACTAGTTCTTTATTTTAGGAATGAGGTAGTCAGGAGGAATATTGGCCACGATGCGGACGGTTATACTCCTCTTATATTGACTCTCTTTGTTTTTGTCTTGGGAATGAATTTAATCGGTCTCACCCCCCTTGGGATTACTCCGACTGCTAATGTTTCAGTTACTGCGGCTTTAGCTATCATTGGTTTTATTGTGGTGGAAATTTCTGGTATGAGATCTTTGGGCATTGCTGGATATGCCAAGACTGTCTTCTTCCTGCCTCCAGGTGTACCAAGAATCATGCAACCAGTCATCCTCTTGATTATGGTTCCAGTTGAAGCAATAGGTAAGCTAACTAAACCCTTTGCGCTCGCTGTTAGGCTCGTGGCAAATATGGTGGCAGGCCATAGTATGGTCCTGGCGATCATGGGGATGATCTTGATCTTACAGAGCTATATTATGGGCCCACTTATTGTATTGGCGGTTGGAGCCATAATGATTCTAGAAGTATTCGTCGCCTGCTTGCAGGCTTACATCTTTGCAATGTTGGTTTCTGTTTTTATTGGATTAATTCGTCACGCTCACTAAATCACAAAAAATAAAAAGGAAAGACAATGTCATACGAACTACTCGCTATTGTGCAAGAAGCTGCCACAAACCCTGAAGCTGGTTTCTCAATAGGTGCAGGACTGGGTATAGCTGGTGCTGTCATAGGTGCAGGACTGGGTATAGGTCCTATCGGTGCATCGATGGCACAAGGTATTGCCCGTCAGCCCGAGGCAGCGGCTCAAATTCAGACTGCTGCTATTATCGTGGCTGCTTTGATTGAAGGTGCCGCACTTTTTGGACTCGTACTAGTACTGTTGGGTTAGTCTCGAGATCTTGGTGTTTATAGAAGACATGAGGAGATTTTAAATGTTTGATATTAATCTCGGTCTCAGTATATGGACTATCGCTGTTTTTGTCCTGCTATTGTTTATTCTGAAAAAATTTGCTTGGGGTCCCATTCTGGGTGCTGTACAAGATAGGGAAGACCGTTTGAGAAGTACGCTGGAATCGGCGGCTTCTGAGAGGGAAGAGTCAACTAAACTTCTCGAACAGTATCGCAAGCAAATGCTCGAAGCTCGCAGGGAAGCACAGGACCTGATAGTGAAGGCCAAAGAGGCAGGAGCTGAGGTTCGCAAGGAAATTGAGGAAGATGCTAGAGCAGAAGCAAATATAATCATGGAAAAAGCTCGTGAATCTATTGAAAAAGAAAAGGAAGCCGCACTCCATGAGTTGCGACAGGGATCCGTAGATATTGCCTTGGCAGCCGCAAGGAAACTCCTAGAAGAAAAGCTCGATGAGGAAAAGGATAGAGAATTGGCGGTAAGTTTCGTAGATGAACTCAGTGCTGAAGTCCTAGAAGACTCTCGATGAGAAATGAAACAGTAGTAAGGAACTATGCGGACACTTTGTTCCAACTAGCTGCTTCTGAAGGCAACATGGAGGAGTACCGCCAGGGCATAGAGTTGGTCGTAAATTTAATGGAAGAAGATGCGGATTTTCGAAAATTCCTGGCAACACCTAGGATAGCAGTTACAGACAAAAAAGCTTCGATGAGTTCTGTTTTCGAAAATCGATTACCTCATCAATTGATAAATTTTCTTAAGGTCACACTAGATAAGAGGAGACAGGGTCTCCTAAAATCCATTGCTGAAGAGTTTTCGCGTCTTGTGGATGATCACGAGGGACTATTGCACTTTGAGATTACTATAGCGAGGGATCCCGACGACGGTTTTACGGCGAAATTAAATGATCGGCTGAGTTCAGTATTTGATTGCAAACCGATCATTCATTTCGGAGTGCGCCCAGAGATTTTAGGGGGCATGATTTTGAGGGTCGGCGATACTGTTTTTGATGGATCCTTAGGAAGCAGACTAGATAGAATGCGTCGCATGTTAGGTGCTAAGCAGGTTAACACAATTTTATAGAATTTTTCCATAGGAAAAGATGATAAATGGCTAACGATTTTGGGCTACGTGCAAGTGAAATTAAAGAAGTTCTTCTTTCAGAGATCCAGAACTATGGGGAAGAACTTAAATCCGAAGAGATAGGTGAGATTCTGGAAGTCAAAGATGGGGTGGCACGCATCTATGGACTAACTAAAGCTATGGCCAGTGAAATGCTGGCAATCAGTCCAGCTGACGGTAGTGATCCAGTCACGGCATTAGCCCTGAACTTA
>CEQO01043631.1_pt1 | contig 12852 bp, 14 predicted proteins | sample 531101 | NCBI WGS metagenome assembly CEQO01 (sample SAMEA2621272, study PRJEB7988) | marine metagenome | isolation source: saline water (ENVO:00002010), including
ACATGCTTGTTGTTATTTAACAATAACTCTCCTATTGATCGATGAGTGCTCGTGGGAGTTGCAATTGAGACTACATCAACAAGATCAATAAATTCTTCTATCGAATTCGAAACCTCACCACCATAGGAGCTTACCATTGACTCTGCAGCTTCCTTATCCGTATCATATACAGCAACCAATTCAGCAGTATCAATCTCAGAGTATATTCTAGCATGATTCTTACCAATGGCACCTACACCAATGACTCCAGCTCTCATTTTATTACTCATCGTTTGATTCTATTTTTTATTCTTTGTATGCGTAAACGGTAACTCCATTCCTCTCAGCACTAATTTCAATTTCATTTTTTCCCAGGAGCAAGGTCTTATTAGCTTCAACAATAATTGCTGACACTGAGGAGGAGGCAGCAGTCTCAATGGTATCAGGTCCAATACATGGAACATCAAATCTTAAATCTTGATTAGGCTTGGAAACTTTTACCACCACCGCATCACCTCGCCCAAGTTCTCCACCTCGCTTTATTGCCTTATTAGTCCCCTCAAAGGCCTCAACAGCCAATACAGTTCCCTTCTTCACGACAACGGTTTGCCCAATATCCAAACGGCTCATCTCCTTCGCTATTTTAAAACCGAAAGCAGCATCTTCAATAACCCGTTTGCCAGGTTTAGGACCACATACATGCCCACAATCAGGTAATAAATCATCCAGAAAAGTAGTTGCTGGTAATAACTCGATGCCACTTTTGGCAAGCTCCTCACCGATACCATTAAATATGGATTCTGCATTTCTCTCCTTGAGTCTTCCAAGAAGCATCAAAGTTTTCATATCAGGCCTCAAATCAAATAAGTTTTTCGGAGCAATCTGGCCAACCATTACCGCCTTAGTAATTTTATGCTGTTCGAAAAATTTAATCATTTTACTGAGCTGGCCAACCCTCATCCATGAAACTTCATCAGCAATTTCTTCAATAGAAGGATCCGTTTCACCCTCAAAAGCAGCAGCGACTAGGCTATTTACACCTTCTGAACGGGCTCCCTGAGCAAAAATAGCGGGATAAATACCGTTTCCGGCAATTATTCCAATAGCTTCATGTTCACTCATTACTGACCAAAAAGCGATAACTTTGACTAAATGTCCAACTGAAAAAGATTCACAAAACGAGATCTCTCAATAAAGTAGGACCTGTGAGTACAAGTTATCAGGTCTTTGCACGTAAATATCGGCCCCTATCATTCAAGGATATCCTTGGACAAGATCACGTTGTCAGAACTCTGGCCAACGCTATTGAACAGAACCGACTTGCTCACGCCTACCTCTTTGTCGGACCCAGAGGAACAGGGAAAACATCAACAGCCAGAATACTAGCAAAAGCACTTAATTGTGAAGGCGGTCCAAAGGTTGATTTTGATCCTAACGAAGAAATATGTAAAGAAATTGCAGAAGGCCGATGTCTTGACGTTTTGGAAATTGATGGAGCAAGTAACAATGGCGTCGAACAGGTCCGTGAACTTCGAGATAATGTTAAATTTGCTCCATCCAGTGGTAAGTATAAAATTTATTATATTGATGAGGTGCACATGCTTTCGAACGCAGCATTTAATGCCCTCCTCAAAACACTCGAGGAACCTCCTGAACATGTGAAGTTCATTTTTGCTACAACCGAAGCCACCAAAATATTACCAACTATTATTTCAAGATGCCAAAGGTTTGATCTAAGAAGAATTCCGACAAAGGTCATCGCAGAACAGCTTAGCCACATAGCGAGTGAAGAGGGAATTAACTTGGATCCAATAGCCGCCACCGCCATAGCAAAAGGAGCAGACGGTGGAATGCGAGACGCTCAATCTATGTTAGATCAACTAGTGGCGTTTTGTGGAGAGAAGATTTCAGAATCAGATGTTCTAGAAGTTTTTGGTTTTACAGGTATTGAAACAATCACAGGTCTCGGGTCTTCAATCATTCAGAAAGATACGGTCAAAGCCTTATCAACTATTTATGAACAATCAGAAGCAGGTAAAGAGCTAAGCCAACTCCTTACTGATTTAATTTCTCACTTTAGATCAGTCTTGGTATTTCAAGTTGATCCGTCGGGTGCCTCAAAAGAACTGACTCAAGAAATTATATCTCGAGTCGAATCCCAATCACAAATTATCCAAACCGGAAAGTTGATAGAACTCATTGATCACTTTGCAACGGTAGAGGGGCGAATGAAATGGTCCCCAAATAAGAGACTTCATCTAGAGGTAGCTGTTATCAAAGCGGTTCAAATACTGGATCAGACAAGTATTGATGACGTTATTGATACCATTGACGATATTCTAAGTGGCGCTCCAGCACCTGAAAAAACACCACAAATTAAGAAACCTCTCCCTGTAAAAACTGAGGAAACAGTAAGCACAAAAATAGAACAACCCTCGCAGGAAAGCCCTCAAAAAGTTGATATTCCGGTTAAGCAAATCACTGAAGCTCAAGCTATCCCCGAGAAGACTCCAGAATCAAAACCGGAACCGAAAGATCTTACAACCGATTCAGAACCATCAGGAGATGACACTTGGTCGGCTGTTATTGAACATATAAGTAAAGTGAAACCATTGGCCGCGGACTCTGCTGCAAGAGGCATCTTTTACGAAGACGATGGAAAACAATTCATCGTTGCGATGTCTCCCGAAGAGAGCATTGCAGAAGGAATGATCACTAGTGAGAGAATTAAACCAGTGATCGAAAAATGCTTAACCTCAATGCTTGGGGCTAGAAAATTCAAAGTCATATTAAAGGAAGGAATATCCGTTCCAGAACCTCCACCTCACCTTGCCGAATTTGAAGAGGAAACCGAAAAGCCAGTAGAAGAAAAATTAAATACCTCACCACCTCAAGACTTAGAAGAGAATAAAGTTGAGAAAGAGGAACAGAGTGATGATATTTATAATGACCCTCTCATTAAAGAGGCCCTCGAAGTCTTCGAAGCTGTAATACGTGAAGACTCATAACTAATTTAATCTTAATATAGAAAAATGAATATTGCCAAAATGATGAAACAGGCCCAGCAGATGCAGGGCAAGATGCAGAAAGTTCAAGCCGAGTTGGCTGAGAAAGAAGTCGAGACAACGACAGCCGGAGGAAAGATTGTCGTTAAAGCGACCTGCGCAGGTGATATAACTTCAATCAAGATTGACCCTCAAGTCATTGATCCAGAGGATTCCGAAATCTTAGAAGACATGATTCTTCTTGGAGTAAATCAAGCAATCGGTGAAGGTCGTAAAGTAATGGAAGAGGAAATGGGTAAAATTACTGGTGGTCTTGGATTAGGCGGCATGCCTGGCCTAATGTAGAAAACACGCAATTAGAATACCTACTCCTTCTCGGGAATCTCTATGCTTGGAGACTTTCTTCTCCAATAGGCTGCGAGCAAACTCCCTATTATACAGTGGTATACTGCAGAAATAGCGCAGGGAGCAGCAGCAGACAAAGATACATGCTTTTTTGCTAACTCACTGCCTAGACCAGAGTTTTGCATTCCGACTTCAATCGAAACAGTTCTTCTATAATCTTCAGAATAGCCTAATAATTTTATTATCAAATATCCTAGAACAAACCCGCCCAAGTGAAGAAGAAGGACTGATAGAAAAAGATTAATACCTGCAGCAATAATTTTATCCTTATTGAGGCCGATGATACAGCTCACAATAAGGACAATTACAATAACAGAAATGAGAGGCGCTAAATCTTTGACTCCTTTAACAAGCCTTGGGCAGTAATGGTTAAGAAAAATTCCTAGTACGATTGGAATCAATACAATCTGCACAGTCGAAAGTAACATCTTCAGGGCGTCAACGTTCATGTACTGACTGGCAAGAAAATCGGTCAAGAGTGGCGTCAACAGAATTGCTGCAAAGGTTGAACACATTGTCATTAATACCGACAGAGCAAGGTTAGCACGACTCAAAAAAGCAATCACATTTGAGGCCGTTCCTCCAGGACAACAACTGACTAGAATTAACCCGACCGCTAGATCTTTTTCTAAATCAAAACCTTTTGCTAATGAAAACCCTAGGATTGGCATAATGATAAATTGCGCACCCACACCAATTCCGATAGCGACCGGAGTCTTTAGAACATCTTTAAAGTCCTTAAAACTCAAGGTAAGCCCCATGCCAAGCATGATGACGCCAAGTCCGGGACCTATATATGATTTAAACCATGCAAATGACGGAGGATAAATCCATGCAATGATTGCACCGGTAAGTACCCAGAGAGCAAAATAATTTGTGAGCTTTTGAAGTATCTTCGACAAGTAGATACATTAGCTCAATAGATCCGCAGTTAGCAACCCCTACGACAAGTTATGTTTTTTTATCTTAATCAAAAATGGAGCATCCTCTGACGCTGTCTCATTAATATATTTGAAAAATTCAAATATATTAGAATCCATTTTTTTTACATAGTCATCGACTAAAATCGATTCTGTTTTCCCCTCCTGATGCCCCGGATAACAAACAATCGTCATTATTCCTTCTGGCGCGAGAAGCTCTAAACCTTGGCTAATTGCCTCCAGTGTCGTTTCTTTCAGCGTTGTAATGGAGTGATCTCCTCCAGGTAAATATCCCAAATTAAACATAATCACTGCGATGCGGCCATGATGCTCAGCAGAAATACTTTCTCTCATTTTTTCATGCCCTAAATTAATAAGACGAAGGCTCTCAAAATAGTCTGTTTCCTGCAATTTGAGACGGGTATTATTAATGGCGTCTTTTTGAACATCAAAAGCATAAATGGTCCCCGAAACACCGACAAGATTTGCCAAAAAAAGAGCATCATGCCCATTACCCGCAGTAGCATCAATCACCACTTCACCTCCACAAAGTTTATCTGAAATCAGACTATGAGCCAGTTGTGTGGATTTCACTTATATATTTCCTCTCACATCAAATTCAGGATCAATCGGAGATGAATCACAAATGTGATCAGCCAAATTTGAGGCGAGTAATGGGGCAGTAAGAACTCCTTTTGATCCAAGGCCATTAAAAAAACCAATCTTATCATTACCGGGATGCAAGCCAATTAATGTTCGCCTTGAATCAATGATTGGCCTCACGGCTGCAACATGATCAATGACTTCATAGGAAGCATTAATCAGTTTTTGTAGGCGCTCCTCAATCATTAGGCGGGCCTCTTGGGTTGGTTCTATATCATTCGCATTCCAATCATATGTTGCCCCTGCCCTGTAAATTGAATTCCCCAATGGCAGTAACCATATATTGCCGCGGACAATGATTCGATCCTCAACAAGACTAGGGATTTTTACCGTTAAAATTTCTCCTTTAGCAGGTTTAAATTTAACCCATTCAAAAAAAGGATTTCTAGCACCTTGAACTCCTTCGCAATAAATAGTGGTTCCCTCCAATACTTGCTCTTCGCAATAACCAGTGACCCAATGATCTTCGAGAAGTTTTCTTAACACCTGAATAAAAACCCGGGTATCTAGATGCGCTCCAAATTTGGTCACAAAGCCTCCGTATTCAGAATTAAAACAATCACTCAGACCCAACGGCTCCTCTGCAACTAATTCACTATACTCTGGATCAAGAAGACGACGGTGCCATCTCTCAACTTGCCTATCAGAATCAAATAATCGAACAACCTGAGTGAGCCGAAACATTTTTATTCCAGTCTCTTTTTCTATTGAATGATAAAAATCTTTAGCAATCGACCATAATTCCTCGAGCCTTGAACTTTTCGTAAGACTAGGACCAGTAATGGGATTAATGATACCTGCAGCGATTAGCGTCGAAGTAACTTCCTCGGATGGATCAATAATCTTAAAATCATATCCCTTATTTTTTAAATACCATCCCAAAGAACAACCAGCAAGCCCCCCACCAACTATAGTAAATTTCGACATTATTTTCCCACGTAATTAAAAAGGTCATCCAAACAAAGATCTTGTTTATTCAAATGATTCCAGGCTCTAAGTATTTTTAGCTGCAATTTTTTTGTAATCTTCCTTCCCTTTCTGCCTTTTGAAACTTGTTTATGGGTAAGACCTTCGTTAGAAACCGAAACTAAGTCGTTATTACGCAATTCTTCATTGATCATTAGTTGATCAAGGGGTTGAATGCCGGCTTCCATTTGTATTTTATCACTCACTTTGCTTGACTGAACACCAAAATATCGAAACTAAATAGATAATAAAACATGAGAATACTTCTAACCACAACTTCTTATCAGGATACACCCGGCCCACATCATGATTTATTAGCCTCTACTGGCTGGGAAATTGTACGAGAAAGAGGCCCACTGCCAGAAGAAAAGATGTTGGATCTAGCCGGTTCATTTGATGGGTTTCTTTGTGGTGATGACGCTATAACTCAAGAAGTCATCGATAAATCATTACCAAAATTAAAAGTTATTAGTAAGTACGGAATAGGACTAGACAAAATTAACGTAACCTATGCCACCGAAAAAAAACTTCCTGTTTTATTCACTCCCGGAGTTAATCACACAACCGTTGCAGAACACTGTTTTGGCCTACTATTAGCTCTAACAAAAAAAATTCACTCCAATGCGATTGAAGTTTCTTCAGGGTCATGGAAATCAGGTTGGAAAAAACCGGTAGGAAATGAAATTATGGGCAAAACTATCGGAATCATTGGACTCGGAAGAATAGGAAAAGAGGTAGCCACTCGAGCCAAGGCATTTGGAATGAAGATCATTGCCTATGATCCATACTTTGACGATGAATTTGGAAAAGAATATGATGTAGAAAAAGGGTCCACAATGGATGAGGTATTGTGCAATTGCGACATCGTATCATTGCATTGCTTTTTAAATGAAGAAACTCATGGCATGATCAATTCTAAAAAAATTGAACAAATGAGAGACAATGTCATTGTAATTAATTGTGCAAGGGGCGAAATCGTAGATACAAATGACATGAACTCAGGACTCGTTAGCGGTAAAGTTGGCGGTTATGGAACTGACGTGCTTGATACGGAACCTCCGGAAGAAAACCATCCCCTAATTAATGCACCTAATTGCATCATTACCTCGCACATAGCGTCGAGAACTCATGAATCAGTAGCAAGACAAGCCGGCATGGCTACAAACAATTTAATTTCTTATCTCAACGGCGATAACAACTTCACTCAAGCCAACAACTTTTAGTCCCAAAACAATGAAAGAGGAATTTTATATTGTTCCAGAACAACAACACAACGAACTTGTTTCGCTCGCCTACAAGCATAGAGGTTATAATCAAAAAGAGGCTGAAGATGCGGCTAGGTTTTGCTCATTCGCCTCCACACATGGGGTCCGAACTCATAATGCGATTAAAGCACTTCATCTGGATGAATTATTTGGCTCTGGCAACGGTGGATGCACTCCAAATTCGGAAATTGAGGTATTGGAAAATAAATTTGCCGCCAGTGAGGTTTGGAACTGTAATAAAAAACTCGGTCAAAGTGTAGCCTACGAAGCTATTGAAAAATGCATAGAACTTGCCGACAAGTTTGGCATTGGTCAAGTATCAGTTGATAGTGCGTTTCATTATTTATGGGGAGGTGGTTATGTTCTTGATGCAGCCAAACGAGGATACATTGCCTATACGAACTGCACCGCAGGTCTAGCCGAAGTCGTTCCCTTCATGGGTAAATTTCCAACCTTGGGAACTAACCCGCACAGCTGGGCTTTTCCTACATCCGAAGCCATAGGATTTCCAATCGTTATCGATTGGGCCACTTCTGTAGTCGCAATGGGAAGAGTTCAACAATTAAAAAGAGAAGGTCAAAAGTTACCAGACAATGCTGCAGTTGATAAAGATGGAAACCCAACCACTGATCCTGAAAAGGCAACCTACCTTGTTCCGTTCGGCGCCCACAAAGGTTACGGCATGGCCCTTATTAATGAAATTCTAGCCTCATTTATTGGAGGGTCCTTACCAACCCTTAGGTCACGCGATATACCTGAAGGAGAAAAACGCACTCCAAGTTTTTACTTTCAGGTCATACACCCCGAAGCAGTCAGCGGTGGCGCTTTCGCTGCAGGACGTAACCAAATTGAAAATGTGGGTGCGGTAATAGAAGACATCAAATCACATGGTAACGAAGACATCTTTTTACCAGGACAAGACTTTGCTCAAGCAGCAGATCGAACTAAAGAGGCGGGTGGGCTACTTTTCTCAGAAGCAGAAATTGGAGAATTTAACCATATTGCCCAAGAAATCGGTGTTTCAGAGTGGACTATTGAATCATTCCAAAAGAGCTAATACTAATCAATATCATAAAAAAATGCGGTGATTTACTCAGAAGCATTTTACATGGCCAGAGTAAACGCTATTATCGGCACCCCATGGCACTGCAAATAAAACCTCAATCAGAATGTAATTATACAGAGATTTCACTTGGCGAAATCATGCTACGACTAGATCCCGGAGATGGACGAGTCAGAACAGCGAGGTCTTTTAACGCATGGGAAGGTGGTGGAGAATACAACGTCGCTCGAGGTCTAAGAAGATGCTTTGGTATGCAAACGGCTATAGTCACATCATTTGCTGAAAACGAGGTAGGAAGACTAATTGAAGACTTTATCTTACAAGGAGGTGTTGATACCAAGTTTGTCCAATGGAAGGAATTTGACGGTATTGGTAGAGACATAAGAAATGGAGTGAATTTTACAGAACGCGGGTTTGGAATTAGAGGAGCAAAAGGAACATCTGATCGTGGCCACACCGCAGCTTCCCAGATGAAACCGGGTGACATTGACTGGGAACATATCTTTGGAACAGAAGGATCTCAATGGTTCCACACAGGAGGAATATTTGCAGCACTTTCGGAGACCACAGCTGATCTAGTCATTGATGCCTGCAAAAAAGCTAAAGAACACGGAACAATTGTTAGTTACGATTTGAACTATCGTCCATCCCTATGGAAATCCATTGGAGGCCAAGAAAGAGCACAGGAAGTAAATAGAGAAATTGCTAAGTACGTGGATGTCATGATTGGAAACGAAGAAGATTTCACTGCCTGCCTCGGTTTTGAGGTCGAGGGTGTAGATGAAAACATTTCGGGCATTCAGGTTGAAAATTTTAAGAACATGATCACGAAGGCAGTGTCTGAATTTCCTAACTTCAAAGCAACCGCAACTACTCTTAGAGAAGTTAAAACTGCCAGCATCAATGACTGGGGTGCCATTGCATGGCATGACGGAGAATTTTATGAAGCAACTCACCGACCTGAACTAGAAATATTTGATAGGGTCGGCGGAGGAGACTCCTTCGCAAGTGGACTCATTTATGGTTTCCTAAAATATAACGACCCTCAGCTAGCGGTTGAATATGGTGCGGCTCATGGAGCCCTTGCAATGACAACCCCTGGAGACACCACAATGGCTACATTGGCAGAGGTAGAAAAACTTGTCGGTGGAGGTGGTGCCCGAGTCGACAGATAATTAATTATTAGACACATGAGTTATCTAGAATCTATTTTTTCTCTCGAGGGTAAAACCGCCGTCGTAATTGGTGGAACCGGAGAACTGTGTGGGGCCATGGCCGAAGGACTGGCTATGGCCGGAGCAGAAGTCGCCCTCGTTGGACGCAATGAGGAGAAAGCACATAATCGAATCAAAAGCATAGAAAAAGGCGGAGGAAAAGCGTATTTTATTCAGGGAGATGTTACCGACAAAGGGTCTATCGAAGAGATTCTAGAAAGAGTAGTCAACACATCAGCAAAATGTGAGATTCTTGTTAACGGAGCGGGAATTAATTCTGCAACTCCTTTCCTTGAAATACCTGAAGAGGAATTCGATCAAATATTTGACACCAATTCCAAGGCTATTTTTCTGACCTGCCAGGTCTTTGGAAAATATTTCATTGACCATAAAATCAATGCATCCGTCATCAATATTGGATCAATGTCAGGAATCATTCCACTGTCGAGAGTATTCACTTACTCCATGACTAAAGCTGCAGCCCATAACATTAGTAAGAATCTGGCAAGAGAATGGGCCACTCAAAACATAAGAGTAAATACACTTGTTCCGGGTTTTTTTCCAGCCGAGCAAAATCGTAAAGTTCTCACCGACGATCGTATCGCATCAATAATGGGGCATACTCCGATGGATAGATTTGGTGAATCTAATGAGTTAATTGGCGCCACTCTTTTCCTTGCTTCAGAAAAAGCTAGTAGCTTTGTAACCGGAACCGAAATTGTCGTCGATGGTGGCTACGCCAGCATGACAATATAAAGAAAATTATTCTTCTTCTTTTTCAACTTCCTCAGACTTGGATTCTTCATCCTGAATCACTTCATCAGTCGAACCAAAATCAGCAAGCGGATCATTCTTGGTACCCGTCAAACCAATAGGCCGAGAACCTCTTACTCCACCCTTTGGCGGTAAGACATCAGGTAAGGCTTTTAAAAGATCCAATCGTGGTTTTCTTTCGGATTCCAGACTTGCTGCAGTCATAATGACTAGCTTAGGAGAAGGGTATCGATAATAAAAGGCTCTGAGGTCTTTTTCTCTTTCTATCCAATACTCGGTACTTAAAAACTTACTCTGTTGAACTTTAGGTCCAAGATTTTTAGCGACGAGACTTTCAGCTGTCGCCGTTCTGACAGTTCTACCGTGAAAAATAATTACCCAAGCAGTATCTTTCTTATCATACTCAACGATAAATTCGATACCTGTCTTGTCATGCTTGAATAATTCTGCCTTTCCAACACTTTCCACCAACCTAGGCTCAATGCTTCCGTTAGGCTGACCGAACTTGCTAAGAAAATAACTTCTCGGCTCGCCAATTTGGGCAACAGAGCTGACAACCAGCGAAAAGAAAAGAAAAGTTATTACTGAAAGGAAAGATTTCATTATGCAAAATTGTAACCCCATGTCGCTAGGCGTCAATGATTCTAGATCCTTATAAAGTGGTTAATTAATATTTAAATCGCAGGGTTAAAAGAAATTACACCTCTTCATGTTCTTGTAATGTTCCTGTGTTTATTATGTAAATACTGAATATATAATGTAAATACCATGATACAAAGATTAGAGAATTCTCATAACAAGATTGTTTCTCTGGCATGCACAGGAAATCAGGAAGCCTGTGAAGAACTCATCGACATGCTTTACCCCGTAATTGAACCCATCGTACGAAAGCATTTGAGCCCAGGAGAAGAAAAACAAGACGTTTTACAAGAGGTGTTTATGAAGATTTTTTGTAATCTCAATCAGTATTCTGGCAGAGCCCCTATACACAATTGGAGTTCAAAAATTGCGCTCAATACCTGCTATGATAGACTCAGAAAGAAAAGAATAAGACCAGATTTGGTCTATGGTGAAAATGCTGTGCAAAAAGCAGCTAGACCAAGAATTAATCCACTGAGATCAAGAAGCTATGAATACGAGCTCATTGACGAATTGATCAACGATTTACTATCAAATTTGAATGATCAAGAAAGAACAGTAATCACGTTAATTGAACTCAAAGAAAAGAGCGTTAAAGAGGTTTGTGCCATAACAGGGTGGACTGAATCCAAGGTGAAAGTCACCAAAATGCGTGCTAAACGGAAACTTGAAAAAGCCTTGAAAAAGCTAGAAGAAGATCCTTTAAATGCTATCGGTATTCATAATTGAAGAAATGAAACAATTTGAAATGGTAAAACTAGGCCATATTTTTCTAATATAACGATATTTAATTATGAAATTTGGATGCTTCATCATTTCTTCAATAGCCGTTGCAATCATCGGCTGGGTCTTTTTATCGGAAAAAGATGTGCCCACAAAGACTGTTTCAAAAATTACTGAAGTGGCGGAAAAAGACAGAAAACTTCCTCTTGAGGTAATCAACCAGCTCAACAATGAAAAGAAACAAAATGATACAATAGAAAAAGCAAAATCAGTTTCTAATGAATCACTCCCTACAAATGTAACCCCCACTAATGCTCCCGAAAAACCCCTAACTCGCGAGCAACTCACTGCCCGAGCAAGGAGCGTTGAAAAGCAAGCCAACAAAAGACTTGATGAACTAAGTCTGCTCTTGGATCTAGATGAAGAACAAAAAGACTTCATCTTTCCAATACTAGCCAAGTCTGCAGCTGCTTTTCACCCCTCACTCAATGCTCAGGGCAGTGAACTCCTCAATGGTATTGAGAGTAGAGTCAGACCAGGGGCCCCTATCGATGTTGTCGAATCAGAAATTTATGACATTCTAAACGAGGAACAAAAGTTAATTTTGGAGGAAGAAGCTGTCGATCGAGAAGCTTGGTGGGATGACATTGTGGCACTCCTTGACGACGAATCTAAACAGAACATAAACGAAAAAGGTGTGAATGATAAACAAGACACCCCCTCTAAGACCTCACAACAGCCTGTATCTCAGGAAGATAGAGAGAAAAACGCTGCGAAATCTAAGGTTGATGATTTTTCTAGCCTTTTAAAACAAAATTGATGATATTTGTAACCTAATACAATTTGCGAGCGTCTTATCTAATAGTTAAGATAATCTCAAAATAAGATTTTAGATTATAAAACAAATCTACAAAATCTAACCCCAAAAAAATTATGAAATATTTAGCGCTAATACTCTCTTTAGTTTTGCTAACATCCACATTCTCATCAGCTGGCCACAGAGGTTGGAGCTGGGGCTGGTGGATGCCAAAGCCTCCTAAGTCATGGGAAAAGCCAGAACGTCCTGAGCGCCCAGAAAAGCCGGAAGGTGAAGACGAGGAAAAACCAGAACGTCCTGAAAAACCAGAAGCTCCTGAAGGCGATGCTCAGGAGAGGCCAGAGCGTCCTGAAAAACCAGAAGCTCCTGAAGGCGAAGAAGGTAAAGTTTTCGGTAATGGTAATTTGCCTGAGTTCTTG
>CEQO01045752.1_pt1 | contig 12836 bp, 9 predicted proteins | sample 531101 | NCBI WGS metagenome assembly CEQO01 (sample SAMEA2621272, study PRJEB7988) | marine metagenome | isolation source: saline water (ENVO:00002010), including
CGCAGTCATGCAACTATTCCCAGACGCAAAAATGGGAATTGGCCCTCCTACAAAGGACGGATTCTACTACGATTTCGAAGTCACTGACCCATTTACCCCAGACGATTTAATCAAAATTGAAAAAAGAATGTCTGAAATAATTTCAGGGAATCATAGTTTCGACAAAACCACTATAAGTAGAGCTGATGCTGAGCATAAATTCGAACATCAACCATACAAAATTGAACTCATCGAGAACTTGGAATCGTCTGAGCCTATATCCACATATTCACACGGAACGTTTGAAGATTTGTGTCAGGGGCCTCATGTAAAAACCACTTCTGATATATGCGCATTTAAACTTCTAACAGTAGCCGGAGCGTATTGGCGAGGCAGTGAAAACAACCCTATGTTGCAAAGGATATACGGAACTGCTTTTGAGAGCACTGAAGCGTTAGAAGAACATCTAAACAAACTAGAAGAAGCAGAAAAACGAGACCACCGTACTCTTGGTCGGGCACTAGATTTATTTTCAACCCACGATGAAATTGGCCCAGGATTAACTATATGGAATCCAAAAGGGGCAACATTAAGATCAATCGTGGAACAATATTGGCGAGACCTGCATATCCAGCACAATTATCAACCAGTATATTCCCCTCATATCGGAAGATCTAATCTCTGGGAAACTAGCGGACACCTAGGCTTTTACAACGAGAACATGTACGCTCCCATGGAAATAGACGAACAACAGTATTACCTGAAACCCATGAACTGTCCTTTCCATATAATGGTGTATAAGTCATCGCTAAGAAGCTACAGGGAGCTTCCATTAAAATTGTCTGAACTCGGAACTGTTTATAGGTATGAAAGAAGTGGCGTCTTGCATGGTTTAATGAGAGTCCGGGGATTCACTCAAGATGACGCACATATTTTCTGTATGCCGGACCAAATTGAAGAAGAAATCGGGAAAGTATTAGATTTAACATTCGAACTTTTGGAAGCTTTCGGATTCAACAACTACACCATAGCCTTATCTACTCGACCCGAAAAATACGTGGGTGAAATAGACATGTGGGACCATGCTACAGACTCATTACGCAAGGCCATAGAATCAAGAAGCCTAAAATACACAATAGACGAAGGAGGCGGAGCATTCTACGGTCCTAAAATCGATCTAAACATTCAGGACGCATTAGACAGAGACTGGCAATGTACCACAGTACAATTTGATTTCAATTTACCAGAAAGATTTAACCTAGTATTTCAGAACGATAGTGGAGAAAGAGCACAACCTTACATGATCCATCGAGCAATCTTAGGATCTATAGAAAGATTTATAGGGATACTAATAGAACATTATTCAGGCGCATTCCCTGTCTGGCTAGCTCCAGTGCAGGGTGTAATTATTCCTATCTCAGATCGGCATTTAGACTACGCCGCTTCCGTACAGAAAGCTCTTTCTACAAGCGGACTAAGAATCGAAGTGGATAGCCGCAGAGATAGAATGAACGCAAAAATTCGTGACGCACAAATGCAAAAAATCCCCTATATGATAGTCGTCGGTGATTCTGAAGAAGAGGCTGATTCAGTGTCTGTAAGACTAAGGGACGGGACAAACTTGGGGGCCATATCGGTATCCGAATTCCAAAACATGGCCTATCAGACAGTTATGGAAAGAATCATTTAAAGGTCACTTTGTTAATTCTTGGAACAAAGACTCCCAGTCCTTAGTGGATCCTTTCCCCATAGATGCCCTATAAACTATTTCCCCTGATTGGTCGAAAGCTATTTTGTTCGACCTAGTCACTATATCAAGATTCCTCAAAGAGTCTCCCAATGGACTCACAAAAGTCAAAGTCCTTCCTTTATCATCATTCTTTTTCTGAATTTTAGGAAGATCGGAACGTTTGTCCATAGATATTATGTATACATCTATTTCAGGATATTGTTTAGATAACGGGTCTAGAGCGCGTAACTCGCGCATACAGGTTCCTCAATACTCAGAAACTGATAGCATGAACACTGGCCTTCCAGTAAGTACATCTTCCTTATTAATTTGAAGCCCTGTGGATAATTCAAAGTCAAATTGGCCTTCAAATATTGGGGAGTAAGTTTCCCCACCCATAGATCCAGTAGTAGATTCGACTTCTGTCTGAACCAGATTGTTCACCGCATTGGAAGGCTGAGTTGGTGCCGGCAATTCTTTTTGAGCATTAGAAACATTTATCTTTGAACTAGTGGTTTCTTGCTGCGAGGTCTGTTGTTCCGAGGTTTTAGTCTCGGGGCTAGTAGGACTTTCGTTATATGAGTTATCTCTACTATTACACGCCAAAGACAAAACTAAAGTCACTACAAGTGAGATGAGGATAATTCTACGCAATGTCTAACCTTATTACTTCCTATATGTTTTAAACTTGGATACTATAGTTAATTATACTAAATGAGAAAGGCTAGAACCATATGCCAAACAAATTAATCAATGAAACGAGTCCATACTTACTACAACATGCTAACAATCCAGTAGATTGGCATCCTTGGACAGACGAAGCTTTAGAGCTTTCTAGATCTTCGAATAAACCTATTTTATTAAGCATAGGTTATTCAGCATGTCATTGGTGTCATGTCATGGAAAAAGAATCATTCGAAAACGTCCACATAGCAGAATTGATGAATAAACACTTTGTGAACATCAAAGTCGATCGAGAAGAGAGACCTGACTTAGACTCCATTTATATGGAGGCTGTCCAAATGATGACTGGAAGTGGGGGATGGCCTATGACCATGTTTCTTACTCCTGATTTAAAACCTTTTTTTGCTGGAACTTACTTCCCTCCTCAGTCAAGACATGGAATGCCAGGGTTCGACGCAGTTTTAGTTTCGGTTGCAGACGCTTTTCATACAAAATCTGAGGAAATATCAAAAGTATCTGAACAGGTTACTGAACAGCTTAGAAACAATATGTCACTCGTGACCCAAGATTCTATATTATCAGAAGACATCCTTACGACAGCTGTCTCCACTTTAAGCAAGAATTTTGATTATCAAAACGGAGGATTCGGTTCCTCTCCCAAATTCCCTCAGCCTATGACTTTAGAATTCTTGCTACAGTATTACCAGCAATATGAAGATCCGAATGCTTTAGAACTTGTAACCAAAACTTTAGATTGCATGATGTACGGCGGGATCTATGACCAAGTGGGTGGAGGCTTCCATAGATATTCCACCGATGCTTACTGGTTAGTACCTCATTTTGAAAAAATGCTATATGACAACGCTTTACTCATCCCATTGTATTTGCATGCTTACCAAGTAACTGACGAGCCAAAATATAAACGTATAGTTGAACAAACTATCGCTTACATACAACGAGATATGCTTCATCCAGATGGGGGGGTTTATTCATCTCAGGACGCTGACAGTGAAGGGATAGAAGGCAAGTACTTTGTATGGGATTTCAAAGAGCTCGGAGATATTTTACCTTCTGAATTATTTGACCAAGCACGGGAATATTACTCTATAACCGAACACGGAAATTTCGAGGGCCATAATATTATCAGTGTGCCCAATAAGAAATTTGATACCCAGCCTGAATCAAATATAGATGATCACACTTTGCTAGAAATCAACGAATTAATACTTGCCCAGCGCTACCAGCGCATCCCACCATTTAAAGACGACAAAATAATATTAGCCTGGAATGCTATGATGCTAAAAGCATTAGCTGAAAGTGGTTCCGCATTAGGTAGCGACATTTACATCGACCTAGCTATTAATAATGCTAATTTCCTACTAGAAAACCTGATTTCTGAGGAAGGATTCTTGCTAAGAATATGGAGAAATGGAAATTCAAAGATTCATGGAACCCTAGAAGACTATTCATTATTCGCAGATGCTTTATTGACACTATATGAATCCACATTAGAAGAAAAATACCTCAAAACATCAATTGAGTTATCAGATAAAATGGTCCTATTGTTCTGGGACGACAATCAAAAATGTTTCTATGATACCTCTATATCGGATCAGGTAGTACTCACTAGGCCTCGAACCGTTTTCGATAATGCTCAGCCTTGCGGCGCATCAGTAGCAACTAGACTATTACTAAAATTATCTAAGATTACGGGCGACCCCAAATACTCCGTCATATCCGAAAAAAGTATTAGAAGTGTCGCTCCTATATTACTCAGAGCCCCCTCAGCAGCCGGCACTTGGCTATGTACTTTAGATATGTATCTGAACAGCGGGCAAGAATTCGTGATCACAGGAGAACGTTCTAACCCAGGAGTTATAGAATTCCTGCAAGTTATTCACCAACATTACCTTCCAAACAAAATTGTTATTGGGGAAGTAAACGATCTCCCTTCATTCCCTATACTTGAAAACAAAATTAGAACTGAAGGTTCTCCTACAGCATATCTATGTGAAAACTATATCTGTAACCAACCCACAACTCAGGTAAATGAATTGACGAAACAAATACTTCTGTCTGCACCCAAATAAGCAGTGGAGATTGTCGTGTTCCAGTTGTATAATAGCGAAACGCAAAAGAGTACATAATTCATTCACGAAAACATGAGTTACACTGTTTAGGAGATTATTAATGGCAGATACATCCTCTATTATTTACACTAAAACGGACGAAGCACCAGCCTTAGGGACATATTCATTATTACCTATTGTTCAAGCATTCACGAAGCATGCAGGGATAGAGCTTAAAGACTGGGACATTTCATTAACCGGGAGAATTCTTGCTAATTTCCCTGATAACCTCACGGATGAACAAAGAATCCCTGACTATCTAACAATGGCGGGAGACCTATGTTTTGATCCTGTCGCTAATATTATTAAACTACCCAACATCAGCGCATCAATCCCTCAACTGAAAGGTGCAATTCAAGAACTTCAAGATAAAGGGTATGATGTGCCAAATTATCCTGATGAACCAAAGACCGATGCCGAAAAAGCTATATTTGAAGGATATTCTAAAGTACTAGGCAGTGCAGTAAACCCGGTATTGAGAGAAGGTAACTCTGACCGCCGATCCTCTACAGCAGTAAAACAGCATGGCAAACGTAATCCACATCAAATGATGCAGGACTGGCCTGAGGTGTCAAAAACTAGAGTAGCTCATATGCCTAACGGTGACTTTTTCGGAAGCGAAAAATCCGTAACAATTTCCAAGTCAGGGATTGGCGTAATTGAGTTTGAATCGGCAACAGGAGAAACAACCACGTTAAAAGACGATGTTGCATTGGTAGCAAATGAAATAATAGATTGTTCCGCCATGAGCGTAGCAGCCTTAAGAAAATTTTACTCAGATGAAATGGAAAAAGCTAAATCAGATGGTGTACTGCTATCACTGCACATCAAATCCACCATGATGAGAGTATCTGATCCTATTATTTTTGGTCACTGCGTCTCGGTGTACTATAAGGATGTACTGGAAAAACATTCCCAGGTCTTTGATGAATTGGGAGTCGATCCCGATAATGGTATAGCTGAGCTCCATACCAAAATACAATCATTACCTGAGGATCAACGAAACGAGATTGAAGCTGACATTGCACATGCTTACACCGTTAGGCCTGAGTTAGGGATGGTTAATTCCAGCAGAGGCATTACTAATCTGCATGTTCCAAGCGATATGATTATTGATGCAACAATGCCTGTAATTGTGAGAGATGGCGGTCGTATGTGGGGACCTGATAATGAATTGCATGACACAATAGCTATGATCCCTGACCGTTCCTATGCCCCGATATATCAAGCAGTGATTGAAGACTGCCAAAAAAATGGTGCATTTGATCCTGCTACTTTGGGAAGTGTATCCAATGTGGGACTTATGGCAGCGCAAGCAGAAGAATATGGCTCACACAATAAAACTTTTACAGCTCCTAGTGAAGGAATCATTCGAGTAAAAGATGAAACAGGCAACGTTTTACTCGAACAGGAAGTTCAGTCAGATGACATATTTAGAATGTGCCAAACGAAAGATGCACCCATAGAAGACTGGGTAAAACTGGCCGTAAACAGGGCAAGAATCACCGGATCTCCTGCCATTTTTTGGCTAGACGCTGACCGACCCCACGATGCCGAAATCATTAAAAAAGTTAACAAATACTTACCCAATCATGACATCACAGGATTAGAAGTTGAAATCATGTCACCAGTAGACGCTATGAATTACACTTTAGCACGGAGTCGAAAAGATCAGGATACTATTTCTGTTACTGGCAATGTGTTAAGAGATTACTTAACTGACCTATTCCCTATCTTAGAATTAGGGACAAGTGCAAAAATGTTATCAGTTGTACCTTTGTTAGCAGGAGGTGGATTATTCGAAACAGGTGCTGGGGGTTCAGCTCCTAGACATGTTCAACAATTCGTGGAAGAAGGACACTTGAGATGGGATTCGTTAGGAGAATTTTGTGCTCTGGTAGCCTCATTTGAACATTACGCTGCAGTCCACAAAAATGATAGAGCTCAAATATTAGCTGATACGCTGGACCAAGCAATTGGAGAACATATGGAACAACGAAGGCAACCTTCTCGTAGAGTTAATGAACTCGACACCCGTGGGAGCCATTTCTACTTAGCCCTGTACTGGGCTCAAGCACTGGCTGATCAGACCGCTGACTCGGAACTCCGAGATATATTTTCAGGCGTTGCTAAAGAAATCACGAACAATGAAGACAAAATAGTTCAAGAACTGATTGAAGTTCAGGGTTCAGCTGTAGATATTGGTGGGTATTACTTACCTAACGATGACCTTGCATCTAAAGCAATGAGACCAAGCTCAACCCTAAATTCAATAATTGACAAAATCTAAATCACAATACAACAACCAGGAGAACGGACCAAATGAGACACAAAGTAACTGTCGTTGGAGCAGGAAACGTAGGAGCTACTGCAGCTCAAAGGCTACATCAATTAGGCTATGCAGACGTAGTGCTAGTGGACGTCGTTGAAGACTTACCACAAGGAAAGTCATTAGACATGGCTGAATCAGGCCCAGTCATAGGATCAGACGGAACGATAACAGGAGCAAACAGTTACGCTGAAACTGCAAATTCAGACGTAGTAGTTATTACAGCAGGTATTGCCCGGAAGCCAGGTATGAGTCGTGATGATTTGCTGCTCACCAACATGAAAATTACAGGAGCTGTGACAGAAGAAATTGTTAAATACTCTCCTAATTGTATACTGATGCCGGTTACCAATCCTCTTGATGCTATGGTGCATAATATTCTGAAAGTAAGTGGATTTCCAAGAAACCGAGTATTAGGAATGGCCGGAGTTCTAGACACAGCAAGATTCCGCACTTTCATAGCTAGGGAATTAGACGTTTCAGTCGAAGACGTTCAGGCTTATGTACTCGGAGGACATGGTGATGACATGGTACCTTTAGTAAGGTACACCACAATCGGTGGCATACCTATTTCAGAGCTATTAGATGCAGATACCATTGAATCACTAGTACAAAGAACTAGAGATGGCGGAGCAGAAATAGTAGGGCTCCTTAAAACAGGAAGTGCCTTTTACGCACCTTCAGCATCTATAGTTCAAATGGTTGAATCAATATTACTTGATAAAAAACGAATCCTTCCTGCATGTGTTTCCCTTGAAGGCGAATATGGAGTAAATGGGCTCTGCGTAGGAGTGCCGGTGAAAATAGGTGCGAATGGGGTAGAACAAGTTATGGAGATCAAACTTTTACCTGAGGAACAATCTGCCCTTGATAGTTCTATTGCAAGTGTAAAAGAATTAGTAGATGTTATGGAGAACAACAGTTAGGTTATGACTGAATATTCTAAAATTACCAGCAACCTGGAAACTCAATTAATTAACAAGGCAAATCAATTTCTACCTGACGGTACCAACGGTAATATTAAAGTCGGGGACCACCAAACGTTTCTAGTACAAAAAGGACTTGGATCAAAAATATGGGATGTCAGTGGGAATGAGTATATAGACTGGCTCATGGGTTCAGGACCTATGGTTCTAGGTCACGCTTTCCCTAGCGTTATTGAAGCAGTAATCAAAGCAGTCGAAAGTGGCAGTACATTCTTTGCAACCCATGAAAAAGCTGTAGAACTAGCCGAATTATTATGCGAAGCAATTCCTTGTGCAGAGCAAGTAAGATTTACAGTGAGTGGGACCGATGCAACTTTCCAAGCAATGAGAGTCTGCAGAGCGTTCACTAAAAAAGAAAAGATACTCAAATTTGAGGGAGGGTATCACGGAAGTAGTGATTATGCCATGATGAGTGTAACCCCTACCGCATCTCTTGAATATCCTCAAACTCAAGCTAACAGCTCTGGGATTCCAAAAGCTATTTCAGATTTGGTTTTGGCTGCACCTTTCAATGATCTACAAACGACGTCTCAAATTATTGAAGCACATAAAGATGATATAGCCGCAGTTATAGTTGAACCTCTACAAAGAGTGATAGCTCCCCAGCCTGGATTCCTTCAAGGTCTTAGAGATATAACCAAGAAAAATGGAATCCCTCTAATATTTGATGAAGTAGTTACAGGGTTCAGACTCTCCTATGGAGGCGCACAACAGTATTATGGAGTCACGCCTGATTTAGCATGCGTCGGTAAGATTATGGGAGGAGGATATCCCTTGGCAGCTGTTACTGGTATCACCGATATAATGTCATCCTATGAAGTTGCCACTGACAGTGACGGATTTGTTCCTCAAACAGGAACTCTTAACGGTAATCCCATAGCATGTGCTGCTGGAATAGCGACTTTAAAAGAGTTGCAAAACATTAACAACTACGAAAAAATCAACGATACCGGCAAGCAAATTCGCGAGTTCATTGAAGCAACCTCTTCAAAATTTGATATCCCAATTCAAGTATGTGGAGAAAACCAGATATTTGGCCTATTCTTTACTGATCGAGAAATACATAACTACAGAGATGGACTGGCAACCGATTCAGGGTTGCACGCAAGGTTCAATTCTGGTTTGCTGGATAGAGGCATATTAAAAGCTTGGCCACAAAAATTCTATCCATCTGCTGCACATTCTCAAGAAGACATTGAAAGAACCAAAGTTGCTATAGAGCAAACCTTATCTCAATTGTCTGAATCTATGTAGCTGTTAAGCTTCTTGTAGTTTCAGTTCTAACTTCTGGGTGCTAACGATGTGCCTTTTCATGCCTAAATCTCTGGGTGCTATACCTAGTGCCATACCTATCATTTGTGGCAGATGAATAATTGGCATATCAATTGATCTACCCGCTTGTGATGCAGCCTTAGGCTGGAAGCCATCTAAATTCAAATGACAAAGAGGACATGGAGTAACCATCGCGTCTGAACCCAAATCTTTGACATCTCCAGTATGCTTAGCAACCATAGCCATAGAATTCTTTGGGTTGATAGTTAATATAGGAAATCCGCAACACCTAGTCTTGCCTTCGAAATCAACTAAAGTTGCACCTAAAGCTTCGATTAATGTTTCTAATGCCACTTTCCGTTCTGGGTTATCATCAGTTTGCAAAGCTTGGGTAGGACGAACTATATAGCAACCATAAAAAGGAGATAATCGAATACCTTTTAAAGGTTTAGTAATCAATGGCAACAATTTCTCCAATCCAAAATCTTCAATCAACACCCATAACAAGTGTTTGATTTCTATCTCTCCCGAAAAATGTAATCCTTCATCTGCTAGATGAGTGTTTATTTCGGCTAGGTATTCAGGATCTGTGCTCATTTTATGCCTTGCTTGAGCCATAACTCCCTGACAAGTACTGCATATAGTCATAATTGGGGATCCTATCTTTTCCGCCATTGCAAAAGTACGGGCATTTAATATATCTCCAAGCAAACGGTTCTTTTCTTGAAGAACTCCTGCACCTGTGCAAGAAGCACCTGGCATTTCTTCCAGTTCGATTCCCAATTTGTCGCACACCAAGTTAGCTGCGGTATATAGTTCTGGACACCCTCCTCGAGACACGCATCCAGGATAAAATGCAAATTTCACTTCAAACCTCTCTTCCTAAATTGAACTTTTAATATTATTTTTCTAGCTTTTTAACTAATCGACGTACGTTTTCTACGCCTTCTATTTTTTTGTGGAACAAACTTGGAAGCTTCCCTCTACGCAGGCTTCTAATTCCCACTGGAACATATGATAGCAGCGCGGGTATGTTAAACATTCCCACTGTCTTTACTGGTAATTTAAGTTCGTCTAGGCTGCCGCTATGTCCAACTAATTCCACAAACGCCTCAGCATGTCTTGCACCATTATTATTAGTTAATCCTGCGTCCATAGCTTGCTCTCGCAATGCCATGATCCTATCCATAGGGTCCACCCCTTTAGGACATGCTGTAACGCAAGCCATACATCTCGTACAATCCCACATGCCAGATTTTTGTCCAAGTTCTTTCAAACGATCCAATGAGAGTCCGTCTTCATCTCCATCTCTAGGGTCTGCAGTAAATCTATAAGCTTTTGCTAAAGCAGCTGGCCCTAAGAACGTAGGATCCACTTCCAACACTGTACAATCCGAAACGCATGAACCGCACATAATGCAAGCTGTCACTCCTGAAAGATGAAGCATTGACTCATTAGAAGCGATATATTCTCCTTCTGGTTCTGGACCTTGAGGCTGAAGATAAGGGGTAACTTGATTGATTTTGTCCCAAAACACATCGAAGTTAGTAACTAAATCTTTGATAACTGGCATATTGCCTGCAGGTTCGCAGGTTATAACCCCATCAATCAATGCATCTACAGCCGGGGTTTTACATGCAAGCCCTCCTTGGCCATTGATACGCATTGCACAAGACCCACAAATGGCACTCCTGCAAGAACATCTCAAACTTAATGTCCCATCCTGGTCTTCTCTTACCTGAATTAAAGCATCCAATACTGTGGCGTTATCTGCTACGTCAGTAGTAAATTCTTCCCAGTATGATTCTGGGTTATCACTATCGGCATCGAATCTTCTTATTTTCAATGTTACATTCATAATTAATACGTCCTCTCTACTGGTTCCCATTGGGTGATTGAAACTTCAGATGTAGACAACATTGGCCCGTCCTCGCCCTGAGTCACTAGAATATGCTTCAACCAGTTTTCATCATCCCTGTCAGGATAATCGGTTCTACTCTGAGCCCCTCTGCTCTCTTTTCGTTCTAGTGCACCTGCAGCAATAGTCTCTGCCACATCCAACATAAACCCTAATTCCAGATGAAATATTAGATCGGTGTTGAAAATTTTACCTTTACTATCTACTGGTACATCTTGATATCTGACTTTCATATCCTTTAGATCATTTACGGTCTGCTTAATCCCTTGCTCATCTCTATATACAGCGATGTTGTCATTCATGGAAGTTCCCATGTCCAGACGCAATTTTGATACTCTGTCCCCATTTTGCGGTCTGTCTAGAATTCCTTGAATCCTTTCTTTTTCTTCTTTTATTTTTGCTTGTTCATCGAACGCAATAAAGTCCATAGATTTTATTGCTTCTGCAGCATGATTCCCGGACCTTTCACCAAAGACAATTGTATCCAATAGCGAATTGGCCCCCAATCTATTACCACCATGAACACTAACATTAGCACACTCACCAGCAGCATAAATCCGAGGAAGGTTAGTCAGCCCATCTACATCTGTCTTAATACCACCCATTATGTAATGCATTCCCGGACGGATTGGAATAGGTTCTCTGATCATATCTTTCCCTACTAAGTCCATTCCAAGTTCTCTGATTTGCCATAATTTCTCCATGATAAGATCTTCACCAAGATGCCTGAGGTCTAATAAAACACATCCATCAATACCTCTGCCTTCATTAATCTCAGTTTGTTCAGACCTAGACACTACATCTCTAGAAGCTAATTCAAGCATATTAGGCGCATATACTTTCATAAACCGATCGCCATCTTTGTTAAGAAGGTATGCCCCTTCTCCTCTTGCTGCTTCTGACAACAACACTCCGCTGCCCGCTAATGTAGTTGGATGATACTGAATCATTTCCATATCCATGAGGCTAGCTCCAGCATTGTAAGTCAGAGCCATTCCATCACCTGTCACAATCAATGCGTTAGTGCTTGGTTCGAACACTCTACCACAGCCACCAGTCGCGAAAATTACTGTTTTTGCGCGTATTGCGAATATCTCGCCACTACGTATTTCAAGAGCCATTACCCCTGCGACAATTCCATCTTCAATTATCAAAGAAGTTACAAACCATTCTTCATAACTTCGCACACCAGATTTAAGCAACTGCTCAAACATCACATGCAACAGAGCTTGTCCAGTGAAGTCTCCCACAAAAAAGGTTCTTTGCCTCCTCTGCCCTCCAAAAGCTCGAGTCCCCAATCTTCCTTCTTCATCTCGAGAAAAAGTTACTCCGAAATGTTCCATGTCTATAAGAGACTGGCCTGCTGCTCTACACATCACTTCTATAGCATCTTGATCACCTAAGAAGTCGCTACCTTTAATAGTGTCGTAGGCATGGTCTTCCCACGCATCTCCTCTATCAGACAAAGCCGCATTAATACCACCTTGGGCAGCATTGGAGTGGCTTCTTACAGGATGTACTTTACTCAATATAGCAGTATTCGCGCCTCTGGAACTGGCAGCAATTGCTGCTCTCATTCCAGCTAAGCCGGCACCTACTACCAACACATCATGTTCCAGCATTAATTCTTCCTCCGTTTTTTCAAAGCATCAAGATAATAGTATCTCATATTCATCACATCAATCCAATATATTTATACCCTGCTCAGATAATTATTACCCAGTAAAACTGTGGCTATTGTCTTAGCATCATTAATCAGGCCTGAATTGATTTCTCTAAGTATTTCACCAAGTGGCACTTTAACTACTTG
>CEQO01058902.1_pt1 | contig 12752 bp, 8 predicted proteins | sample 531101 | NCBI WGS metagenome assembly CEQO01 (sample SAMEA2621272, study PRJEB7988) | marine metagenome | isolation source: saline water (ENVO:00002010), including
TGCGGATTGTGGTCGCGCCCGTCGCTCCCTTGGCCAACCGGCGTGCGGCCAAATTCTGTTCCCCACAGGATCAACGTGTCCTCCAGCAGGCCTCGCGCCTTCATGTCGGCGATCAACCCGGCGATCGGCTTGTCCACCTTTCCAGCTACGTCGCGGTGATTGTTTTTCAATCCGCCGTGCGCGTCCCAGTAGCCCTGGCTGCACTGCACGAACCGGACGCCGGCCTCGGAGTAGCGCCGCGCCATAAGACATTGCCGGCCAAAGTCGCGTGTCTTCGGGTCGTCCAGCCCGTAAAGTTTTTTCGTCGCCTCGGTTTCGTTGTCGATGTTTTGAATCTCCGGCGCGGCGGCCTGCATGCGGAAGGCCAACTCGAACGAGTTGATGCGCGCCTCAAGTTTGTTGTCGTGACCGCGTTTGCTGAGGTGCTCGCGATTGATCTGCGCCAGCAAATCGAGTTCGCGGCGCTGGCTCGAGAGCGGTTTGCCGTTGCGATCGATGAACGGAATCTTTGCCTTGTCGATCGGCGTCGCATTGGTGCCGATCTGGACCCCGTGATAGTGCGCCGGCAAAAACGCGGACGACCAGGCGTTCATTCCGCCGTGAGTGCCAGTCGGCTTAAAGGTGATGTAGCCGGGCAGGTTTTGGTTTTCAAAACCAAGCCCGTAGTTGAGCCACGAACCCATCGACGGACGAATGAATGTGTCCGAGCCGGTGTGCAACTCCAGCAGCGCCGAGCCGTGCCGGGAGTTCGAGCCGTACATCGACTTAATGAAACAGAGGTCATCCGACATCGACGCGATGTGCGGAAAAATATCGGACGCCCACTGGCCGCATTGGCCGTACTGCTTGAAGCTGTACGGCGAGGCGACGAGGTTGCCGGTTGCGCTCGAGACGATGCGCGGTTTCTTGCCGGGATACGGCTTGCCGGTGTCGCGCTGCAGTGCGGGGCGGTAGTCAAACGAATCGACCTGCGACACGCCGCCGTGCATGAACAGGAAAATGATTCGCTTGGCCTTGGCCGGGAAATGCGGCTGGCGCGAAGCCAGCGGATTGTCCGTGGCCGCAGCCCTGGCCTCCTCGCCAAGCAGCCCTGCCAAGGCCAACGCCCCAAAGCCGGCACTCGACTTCTGTAGCATCTCCCGCCGGGTTAACGGCGGGGCGTCGTATCCGCTGCAAACTGAACCTCCTTTGTTCATACAAAAAATAGGACCCACCGAGGCTAGGCTGCCCCGACAAAAAAGCGACCCCAAAAATCAGTCCAAAAACATGAATTCGTTGGACGAAAACAACACCCGGGCAAGACTCAGCCAGGCCTGCTCGGTGGCCTTGGGCGGGTCGGCCTCCGCTTGGCCAAGCGCTTGGCTGACGAATTGAACCGCGCGCAGCGTTTCTCTCTCGCTGGGTTCGCGGCGCAGGATGTCGGCGTAAAGCTGGTGGGTGGCGCCAACGAGGTTCGGGTTGCCGCCGGCCCGCTTGGCCAAGCGCCCGCTCGCCTTGGCCACGAGGTCGTGGTTCATCATGAACAACGCCTGCGCGGCACCGACCGTGCTACTGCGCTGCCCCTGAATGACCGCCGGGTCGCCAAAGTCGAACGCCTGCAGTACGTCAAATGTGCCACTGCGAATTACCGGCAGATAGACTGTCCGGCTAGATCCAAAAAAGTACGGGTGATCGTTTTGCGAAACGTACTGTCTCGGATTGTAGCCCATCAACTGATCCTTGATGCCCCACTCGATTGAGTCTCCGGCCACGAGCAGGGAGTCGCGCACCTCCTCCGCTTGGAGTCGTCGGCGATTGAACCGCCACCACAGTTTGTTGTCGGGATCCATCTCATAGGCCTGCTCGCTGAACTGGGTGCTCATCCGGTAGGCGGCGGAATTCATGATGATGCGGTGCATCTGCTTGACGGACCATCCACTTTCGACGAATCGCAGCGCGAGCCAGTCGAGCAGTTCCGGGTGAGTAGGGCGCAGGCCAAGCGTGCCGAAGTTGTCCGGCGTGCGGACGATGCCCTGCCCGAAATGCCAGAGCCAAATCCGGTTGGCCATCACTCGGGCGGTGAGCGGATTATCGCCGGTCAGCCACTTGGCGAACCCGGCGCGGCCGCTGCCGTCCTTCGGCGGGGCCGACGCGTTTTTGTTGGCGATCACTTGGAGATAGCCGCGCGGGGCCAACTCGCCCAGAGTCATGTAGTCGCCGCGAAGGTGAACCTTTAGGTTCTGCACTTTGCCTTCGCGGACGGCCATCGCCTTCGGCGTCGCGGGGCGGGTTTTCTCGATCTCACCGAGCTTGGCTTGAAGCTGTTTCAATTTGTCCTGATCCGCCTTGGCAAAAAGTTTATCGACCTCCTTTGGCATCTTGAACAGGCCGTCTTTTTTGTGAAGTAGTTCGTGCAGTGGGTCGCCTGTAGCAGCTTTGGCGAACCGATCGCGAATGGCCTCGATTGCGGCCTTGTCGATCGGCTTGAGCGGATCATCGAGAAACACGCGCCATTCTTTGAGCGGTGACTTGGCATCCTTCGCCGCCTGTTTTAAGGATTCTGCCCACTGCTTGCTGAACGCTGCGTGTAGGTGGTCTGTTTTGAAGGCTTCACCGTGGATCGGTTTGTCGGCCAGCATGAACAGCAACTTGTCGATGTGCGGCGTCGGGGTGGGCCAGGAAAATTTGATGACGTTTTTCCCGGCGTTGAGCGGGAAGGTACCCTCGAGGTGCCAAGTTTGTGAGTCGGGGAACCACGTGCCGGTAACGCTGCCGGTGGCTTTTTCGTTGATCAAATCTCCGTTGACTCTCAGCTTGCCCGGGCGGGCCATCTGCGCGGCATATCGGATGTGCAGGTCGTAGTTACCCGCTTTGGCAACGGTTACGTCGTACTCCGCTTCGGTCGGCCCGTTGCTGATCAAGATGCCGATTCCTTCCCCGTAGTTTTCGTTGGAGCGGAGTCCGTTGCCGCGGTTGAATGTCTCTGCCTCGATCAAAATAAACTCCGCTTGATCCGTCTTTGTTTTGTCTTCGAGTTGAGCGATGGTGAACTCGATTTGACTGCTCTTACGGGACTGGATGAGCGCCTGAATCAGGTAGTCCGCGGCGTGTTTTCGTGCCTGTTGCAGTACATGATCTGTGGTGCCGGCTTTGAACTGGTCGATCGTCTTCTTTTGTCCGCCTACCGCCTTGTCGACCTCGGCCTGTTTTGCGCGAAGCGCGGCGGTACCAACTTCAATCTCGTGCCACTGCGCGACCACCTTGTGGTTGTCCATCGTGTGCGTACTCTTGAGGATGCCGGCCAGCGCGTAGTAGTCGCTCGTGGGGATGGGATCGAATTTATGGTCGTGGCAGCGGGCGCATCCAAGCGTCATGCCCATGAAGGCGCGTCCCAGCGTGTCGAGCTGTTCGTCGATGATGTCCATCTCCATCTTCCGCCCGTCATCCTCGGCGAGCATTTTGGCCCCAACGCTGAGGAAACCGGTGGCAATGTGGCGCGCGTGCCGTGCCGTTTCCGGTTCGTCTCCGAACGGCTTCAGCAGGTCGCCGGCAATTTGTTCCCGGACAAACTGGTCGTACGGCTTGTCCTCGTTGAACGCATCGATGACATAGTTGCGGTAGCGGAATGCGTTGACGTAGGCGAGGTTTTCGTCGAGGCCATTGCTGTCGGCATAGCGGGCGACGTCGAGCCAGTGGCGACCCCATTTTTCGCCGTAATGCGGCGAGGCCAGAAGCCGATCGACGACCCTGCGGAATGCATCCGGCGATTCGTCAGCGAGGAAATCGGCGATTTCCTCCATCGTTGGCGGAAGGCCGGTCAGGTCGTAGGTGGCCCGGCGAATGAGAGTGCGCTTGGCTGCGGCCGGTGCGGGCTGGAGTTGATTGGACTCAAGCCGGGCAAGAATGAAAAAGTCGAGATCCTCCCTTGGCCAAGCGCTGGCCTGCACCGAGGGGAGTGTCGGCTCGCCTGGCCTGCGGAAGGCCCAAAACTTGCGCGCCTCGGCAAAGTCGATCTGCTTGGCCTCGGCCTTGGCCAAGCGCCCGTCGCGCGGGTCGGGTGCACCCATCTCGATCCACTGCTTGAAGTCGGCGACGACCCCCTTGGCCAGACGCGTCTTGGGCGGCATCACCAGTTCGGGGTCGAGGTAGGTGATCGCCCGGTAGAGATTGCTCTCGTCCGGCTTGCCGGGGACGACCGCGGCCAAGCCGGACTCACCGCGACCGCGGATTGCCTCGCGCAGGTCGAGCCGCAGCTTGCCCTTGAGTTTGCCCTTCTGCTCCGCATCGGCCGAGTGGCACTTGTAGCAGTGCTCGATGAGGACCGGCCGGATTTTCTTTTCAAAAAACTCGATGCCCTCATCCGCCGCCACGTTTCCCGTCGCGGCAAGAAAACCGGCTGCGGGAAGAAAGGCTTTGGCAATGCGTCGCATCAACCGCGGGGGGAAGGGGTGTTATTTCTCGACGATCCAGACGTTGCGAAACTGCAGCGGGTTGTTGTGGCCCTGCAGTTTGATCGGGCCGGGCGTGCCCTCCGGGTCCTTTCGGCTGCCACCGGTCTTGCCGTTGATCTCGATGTTGTCGTGGATGACGATGCCGTTGAGGCGCATCGTCATGCGGGCGTTTTTTACCTTCTTGCCATCCTTCACCACGGCGTTGGTGAAGTTGACGTCGTAAGTCTGCCACTGCAACGGCGGAAGACAGGCGTTCACGTCGCTGCCCTTTTTGCTGTAGACACCGCCACACTCATTGTTCAGCCCTTCCAAGCCGAAAGAGTCAAGAATTTGAACCTCGTAGTGGTCCACCTGATAAAATCCGCTGTTGCCTCGACCCTGACCGCGACCGGCCGGCTTGTATGGGAGCATGAACTCGACGTGCATCCGGTAGTTGCTGAATTTGCGATTGGTTTTGATGTCCTTGCCGTCGGTGTTGAGCAGCTTGGTTTTGGCATCCACACGACCGCCGGTCCACTCGTCCTTGTTGCTGCCGTCGAACAACACGACCGCCTTCTTGGGAGCTTTTCTGCCGAGCGACTTGGCTTTGCGAACGATCCGCTCCAGCCGGAACGAGTCGCCGCCGTTATATTTGCCCTCGACCACCTTGCCGGTGGCGACCAGTTCCGCAGCGTGATGCCCGGCGGGAGGGAATTGCCGGGTTGCACTGAATTCATTTGCGCCCTTGGCCAGATATTTCCGGCTGCCCTTGGCCTCGGAAAACCTGGCGATCTTGCCGTCTAAGGCCCCGGCAAGGAGCGACTTGTTGCCGTCCCAACCGGCTCCAGGCAGGCCGCCCGGCAGGAGCACGGCCTGAAATTGGCCCTTGTCCAGCGCGATGATTTGCGCGCCGAGTTTTTTGCCGCCGGAAGTCTTGCCGACGTACTCGCCCTGGATCTTGAAATCGATCGGCAGGGTAGGATCTTCAGGATTGGTCCACAACCCGTTGGCGGCCTGAGAAGAAACCAAGCCAACGGCCAGCGAAAAAAACAGTACAGATTTTTTCATGCGTTCGGATGCCGGGAACCTACCCGCTTGGCCAAGCGCTGGGAAGTTATTTGCGCTTATTTTCGGCTGCCGATGGGGCGGAAGCGTAGGCTGCGGAATTTTACCGTGCCGCCGGAGCCGTGGTGCTGGATGCCAAGTCGACCACGGTGTGCCTTAATGCCCCGGATGTCTGAAACCATTTGGCCGTTGACCCAGGTTTGGGCGCGGTCGCCCACCACTCGGACGTGGACCTTGTTCCAGTTGTCGTCGTTGAACAGTCCCTTGGTGGCTGCCTTGAGTTTTGCCGTTTGCTCCGGGCCTTTCGGGTGGAGCCAGCCGCCGAAACCGATCCCGTACACGCCGCCGTTTTTTCCGGCTGCGGCACGCTCGATCTCGCATTGGTAGCCCTTCGGTTTCCCCTTTTCACCGATCAACCGGAAGCCGAGGCCGGAGTTGAAGTGATCACCCTTGCTCTCGGATTGCGCCGGCAGTTTCACCTCGAGTTGCGCCTCGAAATCGGTCGCCTGCGCGTCGGACACCACCCAGACGTTTTTCGTGGAGTACAAATGCAATTCGCCATTGACGGCCTTGAGGAATTCGACCTCGCCGCGCGGTGTCCAGCCGTTGGCGGTATTGCCGTCGAACAACGAAACCCAGCCTCTGTCACTGCGCTGGGCCAAGGGGGCCGTGGCTGGGTGAAAACCGGCGACGTTCATTTCGATCCGGTACAGCCCGATGCCGGCCGTGATGTACAGCGTGTTGGCTTCCGCCCCAACACCGAAGCAGCAGTTGGTTGGCAGGGTCTCGGTGGGGATGAAGGCGATCTCTTTTCCTCCGGGCGTGTAGGCGGCGATGCCAAACCGCTTAGCCGAGCGTACGGCCGCGTAAATGTTTCCCATGGTGTCGATCGTCAAGCCATCGATGCCGGCCTGATCGCCAAAATCAACGAGCACTTTTTTCGTGCCGAGGCTGCCGTCTCTGCGGATGGGAAAGGCGTTGAGGGTCATGCGGCCCATTTTCGCATTTTTCGGCGCGTTGGGGCCGCCGGTTGAGCCGTTGTTGGTTTCGGCGACGTACAGCGTTTTGCCGTCCGGCGAGAGTGCCAAGCCGTTGGGTTTCTCGATTTGATCCGCGCCGATCGCGCGAGTCACTTCGCCGGAAAACGGATCGTAACGGTACACGGCCATCTGGCTTTGCTCCTCTTTTTCATTGCCGATGTAGCGTGGGTCGCTGAAATAAATCAACCCGTTCGGAAGGATAACAAGGTCGTTGGGGGCAAGGTAGCGTTTGCCGTCGAACATCCCGGAGAGCGTGCGGAGTTTGCCGTCCGGCAAAAATTCGCTGAGAGCCATGCGGCCATTGTTGGCGCCGCAACAGGCGATCAACCGGCCGTCGCGGTCGAACATCAGGCCGTTGCTTTTCTCCGACGCCGCAGTGAAGACGGTCGTTTTTTCCGCCTTGGGATCGAACTTCAGGATTTGCCCGGACGTCGATTCGCTGCTCGGGATGTCGCTGAAATAAACCTGCCCATCCGGGGCAATGGCGACGCCCTCGGTGAATTCACCCTGCTCCCACAAAGTCTCCAGCCGTGAGGTGGACGGCAGGATGGAGATGCTTCCGCTTGGCTTTGCCGGCTCGGCCTTGGCCAAAGGCAGGGCGGTCGCGAGACTCAGGACGGTGTAAAAAATAAATCGAATTGGCATGGCGCAAAGGGTGACAGCCGATGTCGCCGGAGGCAACCCGTGCGTCGGGTTAATCGACCGTTTTTGGCTGCCAGCGTTCGTTGAAGAAACCGGCGGCCGCGATGCAGTCGGGGTCACCGGCGTTGTACGGTTTGGAGATGTCCACCAACGCCCAGTCCGGCAGCTTCGGAGTTTGTGTGGCGTTGCTCATGTGCCCAAACCGGCTGAACGTGAACCCGGAGTTCAGCACGACGTAGCGGTTGGGATTGAGCGGGTTCGGGAAAATCAAAACAGGCACGTGTGTACCGGCTCCGGCCTCCGCTTGGCCAAGCGCCAGCGTGTCACTTGTCCAGTTGAGCGGCAGTTGGTCGATGATCCGTTCGATTAACAGGTTACTGCCGGCGTCCCCCCACAGGATGAGGTTGCTGTTTTCGATGTCGTCCCTGGTGAGGTCGATGTCGTCGACCACCCTTGGCTTGGCGCGGAACTGCAGTTCCCAGTCAGACAGCGCTTGGCCAAGCTGGGCTTCGGTCCATTTGCCAATCGCCTCCGAGTTCGCCCGCCCGGTCGGTTTCACCATCACGAAGCGATCCATGAAGGCGTCATCGATTGGCCCCTGCAGGCCGGGCCGCTTGGCCAAGCCGGCAAACTCAAACCGGCCCACGAGCCGCCATTGGCCAAGCGCCTTGATAAAACGGGATTCCCACGAACGGTCGGTACGTACACGGTCGCCGCTCAGTTTCTGGCCGTCGATGATCACCGTCGGGCTGCCGTTGGGTCGGAGTGGACATGTGCCGGATGGCATCGACAAAACGAGGCGCGAGACGTTGAGCGTGCTGATCTCGATGTGCCGGTTGCCGATCAAGCCTGCCTCGACGCGCGCGGGCATCCAGTGCTCGTCGAGCCCGTCGACCTGCACCCATGCCTGCCGATTGTAACGCAGCGTACGGGTGACGAGTCGCACCTCGCTCGGTATTGCGTTCCGGCCCCGGGCGACGATCGCGTTGATGCGTTCGTCAATCTCCGCCTTGGCTGCGGGGTGATACTTGTGCCCGGTTTTCGGGCCGATGATGTGCCGCAGCGTCAGCCCCTCTCCGGTAAGGAATCGTTCCATGATGCGGGCGGCCTGAATCTGTTTATCGTCTTCACCGCTGTACGCGACGGTGGCTGTGTTGAAAAAATTACCGGCGTACAGCGTGGCGTCGTAAAGCCCCCAAAGCGTGCGTTCGTACTGCGGCGGAAGCGTGCCCTTTTTTGAAAGGCCGAGATACTCGAGCGACTCGGCGAACCCTGCCCCGGGTGCTGCCGCCGCCCAATCGCCGGCGTGGTGCGCGGCCAAGTGCCAGCAGCCGGCGCCGCCCATCGAGAATCCGCGGATGCTCACGCGCGAGTTGTCGACCGGATAGTTTTGTTTTACATGCCCAAGCGCCTCGTGCACGTCCACCTCGCCCGCGAACTTGAAGGCGTTGCAAAACCTCCCATACGGATGAAGCACGATTGTGTCGGGAGGCACGAACTGCCCGGTGCTGGTACGGTGCTGTTGGATGAACTTGAGTTCGCTGAGTTTGTTGTCGCGCCCGTGCAGCCAGATATCGAGCCGACGTTTGCGCCACGGGTCGGTGGAAAAGGACTGTGGGATCACCAACCCGTAAGGCTGCACGGAACCGTCCAGCCGTGAAATGTAGCCGCGAACAATCAGCCCTGGCTGGCGTGTCCAGGGGGTCTTGCCGTTGGCGAGTTGTTTTGCGCGCTCCGTGCCCTCGGCGAGCAGTTCCTCGGCGGTTTTGAATGCACCCTCCTTGAAGAAAAGACGGTGGCGCAACGCCCAATCGACCGCCTTGTGGTAGACTTGGACATCCGGCAAGAAGCGAAGCAGCGGCGGAGTCTCGGTGAACTGATCGCGGAGTTGGTCGATCGCTTGGCCAAGCGCATCGGTGCGTTCGCGAAGGGCAAGCCGGGTGTCTTCGGGAATTTCGATCCCGACAGCCGGCACGCGCGGGGTCTCGGCGGCGAGGGTAGGGGAGGCAGTTTCCGCTTGGCCAAGCGCGGCTGACGCCATGCAAAACAGAAGCGCCGCGCTGGAGGCCAGACGCGGCGCGAAATTCTGTGCGGTTCGCCCTGTCACGCGGCGTGCCGATGCAACGTTAGTTGAGAATCCGGCTGCCTTCCGAGAGGAAGATGCCCTTGAAATTCATCTCCAGCGCCTGCGGGTTGGAGGCCTTGTCGAGCGCCTCCTCCTTGGTGATGATGCCGTCCTTCACCAGTTGGAAAAGCGACTGGTTGAAGTTTTGCATGCCATCGTCGGTGCCGGTCTCAATGGCTGCGTGCAGTTTTTCCGTGCGATTCTCGGTAATCAACTTGGCCACGGTCGGGGTGTTGATCATGATCTCGATCGCAGGCACGACACCGCCGTCATCCTCGCGCACGGCCATGCGCTGCACGATGATCGCCTTGAGGGTGCCGACCATCTGTTTGCGCACCTGCTCGCGTTCCTCCGACGGGAAGAAATCGAGCACGCGGGCGATGGATTGCGGTGCATCGATGGTGTGCAGGGTGGAGAGAACCAAATGCCCGGTGTCGGCCGCACTCATTGCGGCGCGGAAGCTGACAGCATCGCGCATCTCACCGACCATGATCACATCGGGATCCTGACGCATCACGTGCTTGAGTCCGTGCTGGTAGGAGGGGGTGTCGAGTCCGACTTCCCGTTGCTCGATGATGCACTGGTTGTCCTCGAAGACGTACTCGACCGGGTCTTCCATCGTGATGATGTGCCGTTTTTGATTAGTGTTGATATGGTCGATCATGCCGGCGAGCGTGGTGGATTTGCCGCTGCCAGTGGTGCCGGCGACGAGAACAATGCCTCGGTGTTCCTCGGCGATTGACTTGATGACTTCCGGCAGGTTTAGGCCGTCGATTTTCGGGACCTCGGCCACCACGTAGCGCATGGCCAGACACCATTTGCCGAGTTGCTGAAAACAGTTTGTACGAAAGCGGCCGACACCCTCCAGAAAATAGGAGAAGTCGATCTCGCGGTCGTCCTCGAGCCGGGGCAGAAAGTGTTCCGGGACAATTTCCTTGATGATTTTTTCCAGCCATTCCTGGGTTGGGGATTGCGTCATCTCCGTCTCCACCAGTTGGCTGTTGATGCGGTAGACTACCTGAGAGTCCGGCTTGATGTGGATATCAGAAGCCCCGCCTTCCACCGCTGTTCTCAGGATTTTGTTAAATAGTTCCATTTCTAGAGCGCCGGGGAGAAGAACAGGAATTCTGCGGCTGGGCAAGTGTCAAAACAGTGCTTGGCTAAGCGGTGTGGTCGGGTTGGTTTCGGGAAACTTGGCCAAGCGCTTGGCCAAGCGGGAGTTACCACTCGATTACGGCCGCGCCCCATGTAAGGCCGGCACCAAAAACAAGTAGCAGAATCAAGTCGCCCCGCTGCACGCGGCCTTGCTGGACGGCTTCATCCAGCGCGATGGCCACCGAGGCGGCGGAGGTGTTACCGTACTTTTGCAGGTTGCTAAAGACCTGTTCTTCACTGGCGCCGAGCCGGTCGCCAACGGCCTTGAGGATGCGCATATTGGCCTGATGCGGAATGATGCACTTGATTTGGCTGACCTCTAACTCGCAACGAGCCAGTGCTTCCTTCGCGGCCTTGGTCATTGCTGTTACTGCGTTTTTGAAAACCTCCTGGCCGTCCATTCTCAGATAATGCAGACGATCGGATACCGATTGGCCACACGCGGGATGGAGACTTCCACCGCCCGGTTGGGAGAGGATGGAAGCCTTGCGTCCGTCGGCACCCATGCACGCGGTGAGCAGTCCGTGGCTGTTCTCGCGACTTTGCAACACGGCTGCACCGGCGCCGTCGCCGAAGAGTACGCAGGTGTTGCGGTCCTGCCAGTCGGTGATGGAGGAAAGTTTCTCGGCGCCGATCACGAGCACGGTGTTGTACGTGCGGGACATGATAAACTGCTGGCCGATTTCCAGAGCGTAAACGAATCCGGAGCAGGCCGCTTCCACGTCAAATGCCGCGGAATTGAACGCACCGATCTTTTCCTGCACGAGGCAGGCGGTGGCGGGGAAGGGCATGTCCGGAGTGATGGTGGCGAGAATGATCAGATCGACATCGGCCGGGTCCACATTGGCCCGTTCAAGGGCGATCTTCGCCGCCTGGCACCTAGATCGGACGTGTACTCATCATCCGCGGCGATGCGTCGCTCGCGGATGCCAGTTCGGGTGATGATCCATTCGTCGTTGGTATCGACGAGTTCTTCGAGGGCGGCATTGGTCAGCACCTTCTCTGGCACGTACGAGCCGACAGCGGTGATGGAACAGGTGCGGCCGACAAAGTTGTGTTCTGCACGTGGGTTCTTGATGTCCGGGTTGGTCATGCTTCGGCCGCGACCGGCTCTGTCGCGGTGGTAACCAAGTTGTCGTTGGCTTTCGCAACGGCGTCAACAATTAGTTCGTTGATGTGGTGATCCACCGCTTCGACCGTGTTGCACACGGCATTGCGGATGGCCCTCGCACCGGCGGAGCCGTGGCATATGGTCACCGTGCCGTTCACGCCCAGCAGTGGCGCCCCGCCGATGTTGTCCGGATCCACCCGGTTTTTTAACGCCCGAAAGGCATCCTTCGCGAGTGTGGCACCCAGTTTTCGAACCGGTCCGGCGGTCAGTTCCGCCTTCAACCAATCCATCATCGAGGTTGCCAGACTTTCGCAGGACTTCAGCACCACGTTGCCGACGAATCCGTTGCACACTACCACGTCCAGCCCATTGTGAAAGAGGTCGTGCCCCTCGACGTTGCCGATGAAATCCAAATCCAATTCCCGGCAAAGGTTGAACGCTTCCTGAGTCAGTTCATCGCCTTTGTTTGCCTCCGTGCCCACGCTCAACAGGCCCACCCTTGGTCGGGAAACGCCCAGTACTTCCCGGGCGTAAATGTCGCCCATGATGGCGTAGTGCATGAGATGCCGGGGTTTGCCGTCCACACTGGCACCGGCGTCGAGCAGGATAAAGTTGCCGTCGTTCCTCGGGCAGACCGCGGCAATACCGGGGCGATCGACTCCCGGCAGGGTGCGCAGCTTGATCGAGGCAGCGGCCACGATGCCGCCGGTGTTGCCGGGGGAAATAATCGCATCCGCTTCGCCGCGCTTGACCAAATCCATCGCCACCGCAAGCGAACAGTTTTTCTTGCGACGCAAACCCTCCACCGGCTTGTCGTCCATGGTGAGAATCTCAGGAGCGTGAATGATCTCGATTCGGGAATCCGAGTTGCCCGCTTGGCCAAGCGCTTGGCCAAGCTGTGATTTATCGCCGACGACCAGGATATATTCGATCTGCGAATGCTGCTCAAGAGCCTGCAACAGTCCATCGATCACGACTTGACAGCCGTGATCTCCCCCCATGGCGTCGGCAGCGATTCTCATCAGAAATGCTCACGTACCGGAAGTTTCCGGTGCGGCTGTGAATGGAGGGAAGGGGATTAGGCGCCGGCTTCGACGCTGATGACCTGCCGGCCGTTGTAGTGCCCGCAGTCTGGGCAGGCGCGGTGCGGTTGATAGCCGAGGTAGTCACACTGCGGACATCTGTTCAACTGCGGTGCCTTCAAT
>CEQO01163050.1_pt1 | contig 12697 bp, 10 predicted proteins | sample 531101 | NCBI WGS metagenome assembly CEQO01 (sample SAMEA2621272, study PRJEB7988) | marine metagenome | isolation source: saline water (ENVO:00002010), including
TTTGTTACTATCATTAGTTCTGAGATTTTCTGGTTTAGGTGGTTTATAGGAGATAATATCTTCTTTAGCCTTAACATTATTACGCTTAGCAGCATTATATAAATTTTGTTTACTTTCTGCTCTATCATTAGTGGTTTTATAGCCAGGTGGTAGAGGAATTTCAGTAGTGCTTGGTAAATCATCAGAATCAAGAATGAACCATCCAACGAGCGCAAAAAGAGAGAAAAACACACAAATCAAAACTATCTTTCCCGAGGGAAACCAACCTATATTTGCGGGTAAGGGAAACTCAAGTCCAGGTAAAACATTTAAATTAGCTGTTTCTTCCTTATATTGGTCTATCAGACTTTTAGCATCAACGCCTAGATATTCGGCATAAGAACGAATAAAACCTATTGCGTAAGTAGGGCCAGGTAAATCTTCGTAACAACTATCTTCAATTAACTTAAGGTACTTTATATTAATACGTAAGTAGGCAGAGGCTTCAGACAAGCTGATTTTACTATTTATTCTTGCTTCTTTTAAGAAAGCTCCAGCTGAATGGGTTAGCAATCCTTCTTGAGCGGCCATATTTTACATCGTCTTTAGTTATCTATTACAATCATAGCCATGGTCCATATTCCTTTTAACCACAATATTTTCGACACAATCCAAACATTCATAAAACATATAGTTTATTAGAAATTTTAAAAATAAAACTTGCAAATTTTAATGTTATAAGCCTACTCAGACTTAGTTTTTTACTTAAATATTAATTTAGATATCATGATTATTACCAAATAAGTGAATTATTTAATATTGGGCTAGGATGCATCTAATCCGTAGGCCGTATGGAGTGCACGCAGAGCGAGTTCCGTAAATTCTTCGGCAACTAGAACACTAATCTTAATTTCAGATGTAGAAATTACTAAAATGTTAATATTATGTTCTGCTAAAGTAGCAAACATACGATTAGCTACCCCAGCATGACTGCGCATCCCAACACCTACAACTGACAATTTAACAACATTATCATCAGATACTGATGCTATAAAACCTAAATCATTCTTACATGCTTCAAGTACTTCAAGAGCCTTAGCCAACTCGCTTCTTGGAACAGTAAATGTAAGATCTGTAGCACTGCCATTTTCAGAAATATTCTGGACAATCATATCTACATTTACATTTGCATCTGATAAAGGTCCAAAAATTGCTGCAGCTACACCGGGCCTATCAGGCACTTGTAATAAAGTAATTTTTGCCTCATCACGGCTGTAGGTAACACCGCTCACGATTTCTTGTTCCACTATTTCTTCCTCTGCTACAACCTGTGTTCCCAATAAATCACTGCCTACTCCTTCATTAAAAGATGATAAAACTTGTAAAGGCACTCTATTGTTCATCGCCAACTCAACTGAACGAGTCTGAAGAACCTTAGCACCAAGAGACGCCATTTCAAGCATCTCCTCATATGTTATTTTATCCAGCTTCTTTGCGCGCGTCACTATCCGTGGATCAGAAGTATATACACCATCCACATCAGTATAAATATCACACCTGCTAGCAGATAGAGCGGCGGCTAAAGCAACTGCGGTAGTATCAGACCCACCCCTTCCTAATGTGGTAATTCGCTTCTGTGGACTTAAACCCTGAAAGCCCGCAATAACACAGACTATGTTGCTTAGTAGACTAGCCTTTAGTTCAGAAGTATCAATATCAATTATACGCGCTTTACCATGATTTTCATCTGTCAAAATAGGAATTTGCCATCCTTGCCATGAACGAGCTGGTACTCCAATTTTTTGCAGACAGAGTGATAAAAGACCACTAGTTGCCTGTTCCCCAGTTGCTACCACTGCATCATACTCATTTGTGTCATATGACGATCCGGCTTCGTTAGCTAGTGCAACCAAGTCATTGGTAACTCCAGACATGGCAGATACAACTACCGCCACTTTATTACCGCGCAGAACTTCAGCTTTAACTTTAGCCGCAACAGCTGTCAGACGGTCAATATTAGCAACCGACGTACCACCAAACTTCATGACTATCTGGCTATTGCCCTGACCATTAGTCAATTTAACTACCCCGCAATATATTATAAACTACATTTCTATCCTAGTACCGCGTCAATTCGCTTACTTGTTAATAGAGCATATCATATCCATAGTAAGTAATTGAATTCATGACAAGTGGCATTGGTAGGACTAATCATGGTCAATACTAAAAATAACTCTGATATTAATTCTTCTATAGATCTTATAGAATTAGATAAATTCAAGGCTATGGCTGAGGAATGGTGGGATCCAGAAGGTAAATTTAAACCATTACATAAATTTAACCCTGTACGCCTAGAATATATTCGTAATAATTGTTGTGACTATTTTAATCTCGATAAAACATCTTTAACACCACTTACGGGCCTTTCCGTTCTTGATATAGGATGTGGAGGTGGTCTTTTATGCGAACCTCTTGCACGATTGGGGGCTAATGTAACGGGCATAGATGTTTTGTCTCGTAATATTGAAATAGCCAAAATACACGCAGATTCATCATTTTTATCATTGGATTACCGTCAAATTACTATCGAAGAATTAAGTAAAGAAAACCTTGAATTTGATATTGTGCTGAATATGGAAGTAGTAGAACACGTTATTAATGTCCAATCTTTCTTAATTTCATGTGGAACAGCTGTTAAGAAAGAAGGCTTAATGTTTTTTTCAACTTTAAACCGTACAGCAAAAGCTTTTGCACTGGCAATTATAGGAGGAGAATATATTCTTGGATGGTTACCACGAGGAACTCATGACTGGAAAAAATTCGTACGTCCATCCGAATTCGATAGTGCGCTTATGGTTGCAGGAATTAGTGTTACAGAGTTAACTGGTGTAACCTACAATCCTTTGTCCGACGCATGGTCTCTTAATCAAACTAACCTTGACGTAAATTATATGGGTTTTGGAAAAAAACTCACATAATCATTATTGTTTAATATAAAATGATTTTAACTATTAGGTCTCTTTACCCATGGTAAACGACCTACCGGAACCCCCTCCTCAGCCAATTGCTCGGCCTCGGTATCTGTGGCATTACCATAAATATCTCTTGCTTCAGATTCACCATAATAAATCTTTCGGGCTTCCTCTGGGAATTGATCACCAACATCATCAAAGTTTTTTTCAACATGGTCACGCATTTGCGTAAGCATCTTACGCATCTCCTGAGCTTCCACCAAGTCTTTACGTTTGCTCTCACCTTTAGAAGCAACAGCCGGAGCCATTATGGACTTAGTAACATTCTTATCACCACAATCAGGGCATAAAACTTGTTTATTCTTTATCTGTTCTTCAAACCGGTCTGAATTAGGAAACCATCCGTCAAATTCATGACCTTTAGAACAGGTTAGATTAAAGCTAATCATGTCATATAACTTCAGCCACATATGTTAAGTTTTTAAAAAAACTATCATGTCAATATTTTATAGTATTTAATTTGAGCATTTATAACAAAATAACAAGTGCTGAAATAAAAACAAGATGGATCTTATATAAAAAGCTTTGCCCTCAATAAGCTCGGGTAGTTAGTTTTTACGGATTAACAACTGAATATGAGCTTTGCATTGCCTGCAGCACCAATAGTCACCAATATCATTCTACTGATAGCGGTTATAAATAATTTGTTTAGGATAGTGATTCACTCAGCTAAAAAAGACTTACAAAAAATAATTTTTAATTCCTAATGAGATTATGAAGATAAATCTAATATTGTGTCCAGCTGACCATTTGCCTCTAAGGTATACAAATCATCACAACCACCAATGTATTCGCCCTTAATAAATATCTGAGGAACTGTGCGGCGGCCATTTGTACGTTCTATCATCTCATCTCGCTTACCAGGTTGAGATGTAACGTCCATTTCAGTATAATTTATACCTTTTTCATTGAGTAAACGTTTGGCTGCAGTACAAAATCCACACATTACGCCAGTATATATTTCAACCTCAGACATTACCTATAAGTCTCCAATATTAATTTTAGCTGAGAGCTAGATATTCTTGAAAAAACATACTTATCCCAAATATATGATTTATAATATATAATATTTATTCATTAGACGAATAAAATTTCGTAACAAGTAAGGCTACGTCAAAATTGAATAACTCAATTATATATTTAAAATATATATTAAACTAGTTTTATACTTAAATAATTCACATTCTATTTTGTAATTCGCTAGTCTAAGTATGAATAATACTATAATTCAATTTGATATAGATAAAATGGTAAAACAAATAGAAATATTCGATCGACAGCTATTACGCCTTCGCCGTGAAAGAGCTTACACCTCTCTATCCGAACACGACTTTCTCTTCAAGGAAATGGCTAAAAGGTTAGTTGATCGTTTAGCTGATATTCGACGAAATTTTTCTATGGCATTAGATGTTGGGTGCCATAACGGTTTTGTGGCTAAAGAAATAAAGCATCTACCAAATGAAAAAATTGATATTTTAGTACAAACAGACTTTTCTAGTAAAATGGCAGCAGATTCAAAAAATAAAACGGGAATAACTTCGATTGTAGCTGATGAAGAATACCTACCTTTTCGTGATTCTACCTTCGACCTTATTATAAGTTGCGCCAGTCTGCATCATGTGAATGATCTTCCAGGGTCTCTTATTCAAATAAAACGTGCCCTTAAACCCGACGGTGTATTTCTAGCCGCACTTTTTGGGAGTTCCACTCTCTCAGAACTGAGACAAGCATGGCTGGTTGCAGAATCTGCTAAAACAGATGGTGTAAGCCCAAGAGTTTCTCCTTTCATCGATTTACGGGAAGCGGCAGGACTTTTGCAACGTGCTGGTTTTGCATTACCTGTTGCCGACAGTGATACACTAACGGTGACCTATCAGAATCCAATAAAGTTAATGACTGATTTACGTGGAATGGGTGAATCTAATATAATGGTTGATAGACAAAGAACACCAACCCGCCGAGACACACTAAAAGCTGTAAGCCAGGCGTATACAAAACTTTTTGGTAATAACCAGGGGATTGTACCAGCAACTTTTCAGATTATCTACTTAACCGGTTGGTCTCCAGGAAAAAATCAACCTAAACCTTTATCACCAGGTAGTGCTACAGAACGGCTAGCTAATGTTTTAGAAGTAGATGAATATTCGACAGGTGAAAAAGTTCAACCATAATAATAAATATTTTTATAAATGGCGAAAGTAACCAACTATGCAATTACCTGTAAATAATATAATTAATCAGGCTTATCATGACACCTGGAATAACCGAAGAGAATTGGTGGCAGTTGCGTTCGTTCCGGTATTAGCGGTGGCAGTTGTAGGAACAATTATTACTACTTTTAACGGTGATCCGCGTATTCTGCTTGAAAACCCAGAAAAACTACAACCAGACCTAGCAGCAAAAATAATATTGGGAGGCATTCTAAATTGGCTTATAGGTATAGCTTTTTATACACTCTTCGCCGTAGCCTGGTTTAGACGCAAATTAGTTATTTCAGAAAACATAACTGTCGGTGCTGCAATGAACTGGAATAAACGGCACTGGATATTTTTCATTAAATTAATTTTACTAATTTTAAATATATTTGGACTTTTTTTCTTAATGTCCGTCTTGTTATCAACGATTTTACCTATTGCTCCAGTTATAATTACTTTATTTATTATGAGCGCATTAATATATGCCCGAGCTGCACTAATTTTTCCAGCAGCCGCCACTGATAAAACTATGTCTGTTGGAGAATCCATAAAACTTACCAAAGGAAATAGTTGGCGTATGTGTTTAGCGATTGTGGTAATACCATTTCTGATTATGTTATTAGGCAGTGTGATTGTGCTTATGTTAGCCACATCATTTAGTGCATTTATTGGGTCTTCAATAACTGCACAATTTTTACTTTCAATAGCTGTTCAGTCAATAAATTATTTCGGCTTCGCTATAGGGATCACTGCCTTATCGTTAGCTTATCGTCAGCTAAATAAGTAGATATTAATCTTAATTAGCCAAAAAGCTTACAATATCAATATTATCCCTATTACAGAGACCTTATAATTTGATGATAACTTTTATCTGTAAAACTAATTAAAGGATATCTCGTAGCATTGCCACCAATGGGGTATCAGCTGGGGGCATTGGATAATTTCTCATATCAGCTATAGTTACCCAAGCTAATTCTTGTCCTTCAATCGGATGAGGTATACCTTCCCAAACTCGGCAAACAAATAGAGGCATAAGTAAATGAAATTCATCATATCTGTGACTAGCAAATGCAATAGGAGCCAAACAACTCTCTTTAGTATCAATACCTAATTCTTCTTTTAATTCTCTAATTAAAGCTTCCTCAGGAGTTTCCCCTAGATTAATTTTTCCCCCAGGAAACTCCCACAGACCAGGCATTGGTTTATCTATCGGCCTTCTACCTAATAATATACGATCAACAGAATCAATTAAAGCAACAGCGCTAACTAGTAAGAGAGGAGGACTTGGTTCACCCAAAGCTTAGCTCCTATAATCAGCATTTATTGTTATATAGCCATGAGTTAAATCACACGTCCAAACTGACGCTCGTCCACTTCCAACACCAACATCAACGCTTATTGTAATATCTCTTTTTTTCATATAATTTGCTAATAACAATTCATCATATTCTTTCACCCGTCGACCATCTTTTGTAATTGTATTTCCTCCAATATCAATCGAAAGCTTATCTCGACTAGCTTTTTCGCCAGCTTTACCTACAGCCATAACTATACGCCCCCAATTAGGGTCTTCACCAGCTACTGCAGTTTTTACTAACGGTGAATTAGCAATGGCAAGGCCTATAACTCTTGCTGCCCTCTTTGACTCAGCTCCAGAAACAATAATATTTATGAATTTCTGAGCTCCTTCACCATCACGCACTATTTGTTGAGCCAGGTCTATACAAACTTCCTCTAAAGCTCTGTAAAAATCAGCAACAATTAAATCACTGGCCCGCTTAACTATCGGTTGTCCAATTACTTGTCCGGTTGCACTGAGTAAAACTGTATCAGATGTTGAAGTATCACCATCAACCGTTATAGAATTAAATGAATTTTTAGTCGCTTTAAATAAAAGTTTTTGTAAAACCTGACTAGGAAGACGTGCATTAGTAAATATGAAGCCAAGCATAGTTGCCATATCAGGCGCTATCATACCTGAACCCTTAGCAAAACCGGAAATAACCACCTCAGCATTTCCAATTCTAGCTAATCGAGATGCAGCTTTTGGAAAAGTATCTGTGGTCATTATTGATTCAGCTGCTGTCTTCCATGCTCTTATACCCAACCCACGCCGAATTGAAGCTAAATTATCAGCTATTGAAAATGGGGGTAAAGGCTCACCAATGACACCTGTAGAGGCTATATATATTTCTTTTGGGCTGCAGCCTATTAGTTGTACTGCTTTATTTACAGTGTTTTTAACAACTATTTCACCATCAGCACCTGTGAACGCATTGGCATTACCTGAGTTAACTATAATAGCTCTAGCTTTTCCATGCGGTAATATATGTTTGCACCAATCTACAGGTGCTGAGGTACAACGTGAACGCGTGAAAACACCAGCAATTTTTGTGTTTCTAGCTAGTTCTGCAAACATCAGGTCTTTAGCGCCACTAGTCTTGAGACCTACTGCTCGACCACTTAAACGCACCCCTGGTACAGATTTAATAGGTGGAAAATTTTTAGGTGATAACGGAGAGACTGTTGAAATAAGAGACTTGCTCATAGTACTGATACCTTAAGTTATATCGGTGGTTGTTTAATTATTCATACAACCAAATGCTTGTCTCACACTTAATAAACGCAGTACCGAGGATAAAAATTTACTTATAGCTTAACTCTGCGTTTATATTGTATCAGAGCTGATTAAATCATTGACCAGCTCGCTGTCTACAAGATATTTGAACTATTAAATATCCAGCAATAATTAATATATTTGGTTCAACCTACTAAGCTTTACTAAACACCTATTTGTAAGAGATAATTATATATTCTAGAAGTTTAGTACTTTTGATAAAAAACTTTACTTGCTAACATATAGAAGACTTAGAACTATAAATAATTTACATAGTGAATAAATAATTTCAACGTTTAACTTAAAACTAGATATATGAATTAGAAATTTATTACCCACATTAACTCTTCGATAAAGGATAATTAGATAATCTAGAGGATTTGGTTATCTTACTGCCGTTGACAGTTATCTACTTGAACCTTAGATAGGGGATATTAATTTCCATCTTTTAGGGGATATAAGGCACGCTGCTAAAAAGTGGCGGTTTTATCAATGTAAAAACACCCAAAGGAATGAATTTACAAGATGGTAGTCAATCTCGTTAAACAGATCATTGGTACGGCTAACGACCGACATCTAAAACGGCTATCAAAGAACGTTGATGCCATAAATGCGCTTGAAGCTAGCCTTGAAGTGCTCTCTGACGAAGAACTAAGATCAAGAACCACTATGTTTCGCCAGAAAATTAAAAATGGTTCTTCAATAGATAGTTTATTAGTAGAAGCTTTTGCTACAGTAAGAGAGGCAGCAAAAAGAACCCTTGGGCAACGCCATTTCGACGCACAGCTACTAGGGGGTATGGTTCTACATAATGGTATGATTGCTGAAATGAAAACTGGAGAGGGAAAAACTCTGGTTGCAACATTAGCTGTATATTTAAATGCTCTAGAAGGATTGGGTGTGCATGTCGTAACCGTTAATGACTATTTAGCCAAACGCGATGCCGATTGGATGGGCCAGGTTTATGGTTTTCTTGGACTAAAAGTGGGCTGTATTACTAACGGGCTATCAGATGAAGAACGCATTGAGGCCTATGCAGCAGACGTGACGTACGCAACCAATAATGAACTTGGATTTGATTATTTGCGTGATAATATGAAATTTGAGCTCCAGGAAATGGTTCAAAGGGAGTTCAACTTTGCAATTGTTGATGAAGTTGACTCTATATTGATTGATGAAGCCCGAACTCCATTAATTATTTCTGGGCCAGTCGAAGATTCATCAGAAACTTACAAAAAAATAGACATCTTAATTCCAAGCCTTATCGAAGCAGACTATGAAATAGATGAAAAAGCTAGAAGCATTAATATGACTGATGATGGAGTAGAGCATGCAGAAAGCATACTAACTTCAGCAGGACTACTCGAAACAGGAACAAGTCTTTATGATATAAGCAGTGTAAGTGTTCTGCATCACATAAATCAGGCTCTACGAGCCCATAAATTATTTAATCGTGATACAGATTACATAGTAAAAAATGATCAAGTTATAATCATTGATGAGTTTACAGGTCGAATGATGGAAGGACGGCGTTACTCTGATGGGTTACACCAAGCACTAGAAGCCAAAGAAAAAGTTACGGTGCAAAATGAAAACCAAACATTAGCTTCGATCACATTCCAAAATTACTTCCGTAACTACCCTAAACTATCTGGCATGACTGGAACCGCCATGACAGAGGCAGGGGAATTCGCTGAAATATATGAACTTGATGTTATAGATATTCCAACCAATCAACCTATGGTTCGGGTAGATAAAAATGATGAGATATATCGAACACTGGATGAAAAATATGACGCTATTGTTGATCACATAGAAGATTGTCATAATCGGCAACAACCTGTTCTAGTTGGAACGGTTTCAATAGAAAAATCTGAGCAAGTAGCAGAAATACTAAAAAAGAAAAAAATTCCGCATCATGTTCTCAATGCTCGTTACCATGACCAAGAAGCCAGTATAATTGCTCAAGCCGGTGAACCAGGTGCTGTTACTATCGCTACAAACATGGCTGGTAGAGGCACTGATATTCAATTAGGAGGAAATATTGAACTTAGAGTTAGTAAAGAGCTAGCCGATATAGATGACGAAGATATATTACTAAAAAAACGTCAAGAAATAGAGTCTGATATTGCCACTAAAAGAGAACTGGTGCTAGCCGCCGGCGGTTTGCAAATTATTGGAACGGAACGCCATGAGAGCAGACGAATTGATAACCAATTAAGAGGTCGGTCAGGCCGTCAAGGAGACCCTGGCGAATCTCACTTTTTCCTTTCCCTAGAAGATGACCTGATGCGTATATTCGGGTCTGAGCGCATGGATTCCATGCTACAAAAACTTGGTCTCGAGGAGGGAGAAGCAATAGTGCATTCATGGATAGATAAGGCTCTGGAAAAAGCCCAACAAAAAGTTGAGTCACGTAACTTTGAGATTCGTAAACAACTACTGCAATACGATGACGTTATGAACGACCAGAGAAAAGTCATTTATGAACAACGAAGAGATTTAATGCAGATAGATGATGTCTCGGACACTATTGAATCGATGCGAGATGAAACATTAGAGAATAAAGTGGCCGTATGCATTCCTGAAAAAGCTTATGCTGAACAATGGAATACAGAATTACTACATGAAGAAATACTGACTATATTTGATATTGATGCTCCTATCGCGGATTGGGCTAAAGAAGAAGGTATTGCTGATGAAGAAATTCTAAATAGGCTCAGAAAATTAACTACAGAAAAAGCTGCTGCTAAAACAGCTCAATTTGGACCAGATCTAATGCGAATGGCAGAAAAGAACCTACTTCTGCAGATACTCGATCAATATTGGAAAGATCACTTGCTACGTCTGGATCACCTACGTCAGGGAATTGGTCTTAGGGCTTTGGGACAAAAAAACCCTCTTAATGAGTATAAGCGTGAAGCATTTGATATGTTCGACGACATGCTAGATAGATTGCGCGAGGGTATTACGACGTTACTAAATCACATAGAAATACAGCCTGACTCACCTAATTCATCTCAGCGCACAGAAATTAATACAGACACCCAACACACTTCAGTAGAGCCATTTTCTGAAAACGGTCATGATGCAAAATTTTCTAACCAAGAACCATTAAAGACTCAACCGAAGCGATACCCGCAAAAAGATCTAATAAACCCTAATAATCAGGAAACATGGGGCAAAGTATCAAGAAATGCGGCTTGCCCATGTGGATCAGGAAAAAAATATAAGCATTGTCACGGCAAATTATAAATTAATTTTAACTGCTTTATTACATAACTAAGAGGATACAGATGGAGTTCGGGGTATTTGATCACCTTGACAAGCGAAATGGTGCTTATATAGAGACAATCTATCAAGAGCGCCTCAAACTCATAGTAGAATATGAAAATTCAGGAATAGCCTACTACCATCTCGCCGAGCACCATGCGACACCCTTAGGGCTGTCCCCATCACCTAGCGTTTTCCTAGGTGCTATTTCACAATTAACAAAACACCTGAAATTTGGACCAATGGTTTATTGCTTACCTCTTTACGACCCACTTCGTTTAATATCAGAAATCTGTATGTTAGATCAATTAAGTAAAGGTCGATTTGAGTTTGGCATTGGGCGTGGGATATCACCATATGAGGTTGCTTATTTTAATATCGATACAGAAAATGCCCGTGAAATATATAACGAAGTGTTTGAGATTTTGATTCTAGGATTAAAAAATTCGGAATTAAATTTCCACGGTAAATATTTTTCTTATGATTCGGTACCAATGATATTAAAGCCAAAGCAGCAGCCCCACCCTCCGTTATGGTATGGGATAGGGGCACCTCAAGGAGTAAAATGGCCAGCAGAAAATGGTATTAATATTATAAGCAATGCTTCATGTGAAATTGCTCGTGAATCAACTGACCGCTATAAAGACATTTGGATGACTAATTTTGAAGAAGATAAGACTTTACCTAAGATGGGTGTAGCTCGACACATCTATATTGGTCAAAATGACCTAGAAGCTAATAACATATGTCAACGAGCTTACGCAGCTTGGTATGATAATTTTATGAATCTATGGGCAAAGAATAAGGTTAATCCGGATGTATATCCGCCTGATTACAAAGATGCCGTGAAAAAAGATATAGTTATAGCTGGTAAACCTGAAACAGTTACTAACGAAATAAAACGTCAAATTGATGAAGCAGGGTTAAATTACTTCGTGTGCCGTTTTGCATTTGGAGATTTAAGTTACGAAGAATCATTAAGTTCTCTATCTTTATTTAGAGAATCAGTATTGCCTAATTTTTGATAGTTTTTATAAAATAATTTATACATTCTTTTAAAAAACTAAAAAACATCTAGATAGATGATTTTGATCTATTAATAGGTTAACTATCCGTGAAAAGAGACTTGAAAAAAGAAAATGTGAGTAGTCAAATCTGTCCAGTTTGTAATGGACAGAGTGAATTTAGCTTTAAAAAAACTGGATATAATATATTTAGATGCGTTAAGTGCGATTTTCTGCACGTATTTCCTTATCCAACAACGGCGGAGATCATTAAATATTATTCTTCAGACTACAGAACTGCACACGCGAACTTTTACCCTAAATTAAAATCACGAAAACGCAGAGCACACCTAAAAGCCCTAAGTTTCCTAAAATTTATCTACCATAAAAAAACTATTGATATTGGCTGTGGAGGAGGCATTATGGCAGACTCGTTCAGACGCCTTGGAGCAACATCTTATGGAATAGATATTAGTCAAAATTCGATTGATTTTGCTCGGAATAATTTTCCCAAATGTACTTTTTTTTGTGAAACATTTGACAAAGCCCTAACTAGAAATATGAAATTTGACTTCATATTTACCACTGAGCTTATGG
>CEQO01023995.1_pt1 | contig 12547 bp, 12 predicted proteins | sample 531101 | NCBI WGS metagenome assembly CEQO01 (sample SAMEA2621272, study PRJEB7988) | marine metagenome | isolation source: saline water (ENVO:00002010), including
TTAAAAAATCTAAATGTTGCACAGAGCCATCTTGATCACGAATACTTCTCCATACATTTTTTGTATTTCTCCCTTTTTTTTCTAATAATTCAACTAAAAATGGATTTTTAATAGTAGTTTTTACTTTAGCAATATCCTTCACATAAATATTAGACCAGATAGGCTCAATTCCTTGTGAAACCTGCCCTAATATGAAAGCAGAAGAAGTAGTAGGAGCAACAGCATTCAATGTCGCATTTCGCCTACCATAACCTTTTAATACTGCGGGTTCACCAAACATACTAGCTAATGACTTAGAAGCTACATAGGAACGTTCTTTAATAAACTTAAAGACTTCATTATTTAGACTAAATGCCTCTTGACTGTTAAATTCTAACATCTTTGCTTGTAATAGTGAATGCCAACCTAAAACACCTAGTCCTAATGCACGATTCTCTTTTGCAAAATTATAGGCTCTTTCCATAAATAAAAATGTTTGTTGGTCATCACGATTATCAGAGTCACGATAGACCTCAAGCTTTTCAGTAAATTCTGTAATTACCGCATCTAAAAAATAAACCATTGTTTCAACGGCATCAGTGTTTTTCCATTTATCATAATGCAATACATTTACTGAAGAAAGCACACAAACAAACGACCACTTATCATTTGAAGGAAGCATAATTTCAGTACATAGATTACTAGCATTAATTTTATGTTGTTTATATACATCAGGTGCACCATCATTTGCATTATCTTTAAAGAAGATATAAGGATAGCCGATTTCTCCTCGTCGTTGTATTACTTTGGCCCAGATATTTCGTTTTGCTTCATCGCCTTCAATCATTTCTTGCATCCACTTATCTGTTACTGTAACGCCATGAGTTAGTTCTTGAATAGGGTTTCCTTCTGTACCAATATCTAAAAATTCAGAAATATCTTGATGTTCAACAGGAAGATATGGTGAAAATCGGCCTCTACGAACGGAACCTTGACTAACAACATCAACCATACTTTCAAAAAGTTGCATAATGTGTACAGAACCAGATGCTTGTCCATTATTTTTCACTGGGGCACCTCTATGTCGAATATTTCCAAAATATCCAGAAGTCCCACCTCCAAGTTTAGACATCATACCAACCTCCGACTGAGTATATAAAATGTTGCCCATATCATCAGCAACATTAGATCCAAAACAACTAATAGGTAGTCCACGTTTTTTTCCAAAATTTGACCATACGGGAGATGCTAATGAAAAAAAACCTTCAGACATATAATGATAAAACTTGTCAGCATAACCTTTAATACCAAGAATTTCTTCTGCTCTATTTGCAATTTCCTTAATTCTTATTTCAGGCGTTAAGCCGGGTGTTAAATATCCAGCAGATAAAAAATCTCTACTATGTTTGGTTAGCCAATTAAATCCATTATTTTCCTCAGCTTTTTCATTAAGTAATTGTTTTTTTCTAGCATTCAACAACTCAGATTTAGTTGTTTCATATGGATTAAGTTTTACATCCTTATTGTCAGCGACTTTCTTCATAATTATTTTAAATATTTCTCAATTGATTCATCTTTAGCAAAAAGATCATCACCTGTGATACTTTGTGTTCGTTTACTATAGTTAATTGATCGTTTGACAAAAAAATCTCCGTGTTTCGTTCCAATAATTTCATCATTAAACCATTCAGTTTCATTTAATAATGTTTCATTTGTCTCAAATATTTGTTTCACACCAATACTTTCAAGCGATTTATTGAATCGGTCTTTGATAAATTCAATTACTTGTTTTTTTGGAAGAAATTCTAATTCACCATCTTCAAAAATCCAATCAATTATTGCACTTTCAGCTTCAAATGCTTTCTTACACATTTCTTGAATTCTCAATTCATATTGGTTACCAAACCAATCAGGCTGTTCAGTTTTCAGTATTTGAATTAAATCGATACCAAAATCGCCATGAATTTGCTCTTCTTTAGATGTAGCTTCTACTACATTCGAAATACCTTTAAGCATATTTTTATGCTTATTAAAAGCCATAATAATTAAAAATTGAGAAAATAATGATACATGCTCAATAAATAGTGAAAATAGCAACACAGACTCGGCATATTCTTGACTGTTTTCACTTTTTGAATTGGATAATGCTGTTTCTAAATACTTTACACGCTTCATAATCACAGGCTTTTTTTTCAGAACTTCAAACTCTTCATTAAGGCCTAAGATTTCTAATAAATGTGAATATGCATCTGCATGACGAACTTCACTTTCTGCAAAAGTAGCTCCTACAGACCCTATCTCAGGTTTTGGAATTTTGTGATAAATATCACCCCAAAACGTTTTTACAGCAACTTCAATTTGAGAAATAGCCAACATGGTATTTTTAATTGCAGTTTTTTCTTTTGTTGACAAACGAGTTTTAAAATCCTGGATATCACTAGTAAAGTTAAATTCAGAATGAATCCAATATGAATGTCTAATTGCAGGAACATATTCATATAGTTCTGGATATTCATATGGTTTTAGATTAATTCGTTTTTCGAACATATCTCGTGTACGTTTTTGAGACTGCTTATTTCGATAGAGGATATAGGCTTTAGCAACATCTAAAAATTGACTTTGCATTAATTTAGTTTCCACTAAATCTTGAATTTCCTCTACATTAGGAACATAATTAGGGCTTTCTTTTTTTCGATCTATTAAAGTGGTGTATACACTTTTAGCAATTACTTCTGCATCTTTTACATCACCATTGTTGACAGATATCATTGCTCTTAAAATAGCATCAGTAATTTTCTCCAATTCAAATGTTTTTTTGGAAAAATTTCTCTTAAAAATATTTTCAATTCGCATCTCTTCCATTATATAATAGGTGTTATTATATTACTCCTAATAATTTATGTTCTAATAATTCGGGGGTTAGCAAGCCACCATCAACGTCGATGTGACTGCTTTTAACAAAGATTTAATTTTAAATTAAATATTACAAAAAAGTTATTGAAATAAATCAATTTAGTTTTTAACAACGATTGTTATTAACTTTTTTAAATTGTTTTTTTCGTTGAGAACATGGGCATATAATTTAAGATTAAATTAAATACATTAAATTTGGATAGAATATTTAATTTACATACTAAAAATGGTAGAATTTAAAAAAATTATAAGTCACTGTAAAGAATATGGCTTTATTTTCCCATCTAGTGAAATTTATGACGGTCTTGCAGCCACCTATGATTATGGACCATTTGGGGTTGAATTAAAAAATAAAATAAAACAATCTTGGTGGAAGTCGATGGTCCAAGAAAATGAGAATATTGTAGGTATAGACACCGCTATTTTCATGCACCCATTAATTTGGAAAGCTTCCGGTCATATAGATGCTTTCAATGATCCATTGATAGATAATAAAGACTCTAAAAAAAGATATAGAGCAGATACTCTAATTGAAGATGAATTAGAAAAGTATCAGCAAAAAATTAATAAAGAGATATTAAAAGCAAAAAAAAGATTTGGATTAGGTTTTGATTTATCAACCTTTGAAAGTACCAATCCAAGGGTGTTGAAATATAAAGAACAAATTAAGATTGTTAAAGAAAAATTATCACATGCATTAGAACAAGAAAGTCTAGACGCGTTAAAAAAATTAATAGAAGAACTAGAGATTAGATGCCCTGTGTCCGGCACTATAAACTGGACCGATGTAAGAAAATTTAATTTAATGTTTGAAACACAAATGGGGGCAGTTTCAAATGATTCAAATAAATTATTTTTGAGACCGGAGACTGCTCAAGGGATATTTGTCAACTTCCTTAATGTTCAAAAGAGTGCTAGGAAGAAAATCCCTTTCGGTATTGCTCAAATAGGTAAAGCGTTTAGAAATGAAATTGTTGCTCGGCAATTTATATTTAGAATGAAAGAGTTTGAGCAAATGGAAATGCAATTTTTTGTTCAACCAGGAGAAGAGATGAAATGGTATGAATTTTGGAAAGAATCTCGCATGGAATGGCATAAAAAGTTAAACTTAAATTGTGGAAATTACAGATTTCATAATCATCAAAACCTAGCTCATTATGCAAATGCCGCCTGTGATATTGAATTTGAATTTCCAATAGGGTTTAAGGAATTAGAAGGAATCCATTCAAGAACCAATTATGACTTATCTCAACATCAAGAGTTTAGTAAAAAGAAGTTGTCATATTTTGATTCAGGCATCAATGATAGTTATATTCCATATGTTGTGGAAACTTCAGTTGGTCTGGATAGATTATTTTTAGCAATTTTATGTGGATCCTTTGTGCACGAACAGAAAAATAATGAAGAACGAATTTTATTAAAACTACCTTATCATCTTGCACCCATTAGTGTAGCAGTACTACCATTAATTAAAAAAGATGGTTTAGATGAAAAAGCGCGAACTATTTTTAACGATTTAAAATCTAAATTTTCCTGTCATTATGAAGCAAAAGATTCTATTGGTAAAAGATATAGAAGACAAGATGCTATTGGGACACCGCTTTGCATTACTATTGATCATGAAACTATCAGTAATAATACTGTAACTATTCGTAATCGTGATACAATGAGCCAAGAAAGGGTTTCTTTAGATAATTTAGTTAAGATAATCAGAGAGAAGCTTGATATCTAGCTTCTACCTCAGACCAGTTTACAATATTCCAAAAAGCTTGAATATAGTCAGGTCGTCTATTTTGATAATTTAAGTAATACGCATGTTCCCAGACATCTAATGCTAAAATAGGCGTTCCTCCACAACCGCCAATCATTAATGGGTTGTCTTGATTTGGGGTAGAACAAATACTTAATTCACCATTTTCAGCACATAACCAAGCCCAACCAGAACCAAAACGAGTTGCTGCAGCTTTCGCAAATTGTTTCTTCATTTCATCACAGCTTCCAAAAGTTTTTTCTATTAAAGCGATAAATTGATCAGAACTTTTTTTAGGATTTGGGCTTAAAATATTCCAAAAAAGACAATGATTATAATAACCTCCACCATTATTTCTTATTGCATCCGGTAGGTTTTGGCTTTTGAGAATATCTTCAATAGATTTATTCTCAAATTCTGTTCCAGAAATTGCATTATTTAAATTATTAGTATAGCCAGCATGATGTTTTGAATGGTGAATTTCCATAGTTTTTGCATCAATATATGGCTCTAATGCATTGTAATCATAATTTAGTTGAGGTAATTGAAATTCCATGATGATAAGTATTTAATTGTTAAGCAAAGATAATGAACTTACTATAATTTCATCATCTTGATTTAAAAATATTTGCATCTTTGGCCAACCCCATAATTGTCTAACAATTAAGGCAGAGAATCTTTTTACAATAGATTCGGTATTTTTATGAATTTCTAATTCAAGTTCAGCTTGATTTGTATTATCTCCTAGCTCAGCAATAATCCAGCTTTTTATTTTCGCTAAAATAATATACTGCTCATCTAATTCCAGATTAAAATTGTCAAATGTATCATAATTCTTTCTATTCCGATCGACATAGTCAAAAGCTAGATTATTAAAAAAGTCACTTGTATATAAGTATACTAAACTCGTCGCTAGAGAATCATTTTTAGATTGGATAATGTGATCAGGCATAATCCCCCCTCCTCCATATACAGTTCTCCCTTTCATGGTGGTAAATTTTTGCAATGTGTCCAATGGGATATCTTTTTGACGTAGATACATTTCAGAAAAATATTCTTCTTGATTTTCAGAGTATGGTTTTTGAATACACCTTCCAGAAGGCGTATAATATCGAGATACAGTTAATCGGATTAATGAGCCATCTTTTAATGGAATTTGTTCTTGTACTAGACCTTTTCCAAAGCTTCTCTCCCCTACGACTATACCCCTGTCATTATCTTGAATAGCACCAGCTACTATTTCACTCGCAGAAGCAGATCCCTCATCAATTAATATACATAAACGTCCATTTTGAAAGTTTCCAAATCCATCAGCATAATAGTTTTGTTTTTTTCTTGCATTACCCTCTGTATATACTAAAAGTTCTTTATTGCCAAAAAATTCATCAAGTATCTTTATAGCTTGATCTAAATACCCCCCACTATTTCCTCTTAAATCTAATATTAAACTATGGATAGCTGATTCGGTTTTTAACTTATTTAATTCAGTTTTAAATTCATTAAATGTTGTAGCTGAAAACCGATTAAGTTTTATGTAACCTATATTTGGTGAAATTTCATATGCTACATCTAAACTCACTAGTGGAATTTTGTCTCGCGTTAAATTGACAAATCTAGTTAATGTGTCTTGATTGTTTTGGAGTCCAATCTTGACATTTGTGCCTCGTTTACCTCTAAGTCTTTCAATAACATCTTTATTTTTAATACCTACTCCTGCTACATTTTCTTCCTCAATTGAAACAATTCTTTCACCTGCTCTTAGGCCTTTTTTCTCAGAAGGGCCATTTGGAATAACATTAATAATGATTATTGTGTCTCTATGAATTGAAAATTCTATACCAATACCATCAAAACTACCTTGCATAGACTCCATAGATGTAGATACATCTTCACTGCTCATATAGATTGAGTGAGGATCTAAATTAGTTAATGTTTGAGTAATAGCACTTTCAACAAGAGTAGCTATATCTATTGAATCAACATAATTATTTTCAATTTGGGTAAGGATCGTATTAATTTTAGTTCCCCCAGATTCTATATTAGGAGATTTATTAGAGTATAAATATCCTATAATTATTATAGAGAAAATTATCCAAAATAAAGAATCATTATTTTTGTTCATAATTCTCATTTAAATGCTGTAAATGTGTAATTTCTACTCCAGCCTGTTTTAAAAAATCAATTCCACTTAAATCTTTGTAGGTATTATAGTAAATCACTCTTTTTATTCCAGATTGATGAATCAACTTACTACAGTTTTTACATGGAGATAGAGTTAGATATAGACTAGATCCTGCTGATGATTGACCATGTTTAGCGCACTTTAAGATAGCATTTGCTTCTGCATGTAGAACATACCATTTAGTATCTCCATTTTCTAATTCACAAATATTTTCAAATCCAGAAGGGGTCCCATTGTATCCATCAGAAATAATCATATTATCTTTTACAATTAGTGCTCCAACTTGTTTTCTGTTGCAATGTGAAAGTTGAGCCCATTCAAGAGCCATTTTCATATATGCTTGGTCATACCGGTATTGTTTTTCTTTACTATACATACAGCTACTAATTGTTTTGTACCCAGAGTGGGAATCGAACCCACACTCTGTTGCCAGAACTGGATTTTGAATCCAGCGCGTCTACCAATTCCGCCATCTGGGCAAAATCAAAATTCAGACTACAAATCTAAATTAATTAGTTTAGATTTATGGGGTTAAATGTAATTAATTTATTAATTTTGCAGACTCATAAAAAGAAAAACTATAATTCCAGAGATTGGTGGATGCTAATGTAAAAATATTTGCGGGTAGATATTCAGTGGTGTTAGCTGAAAAAATTGCTAATTCTTATGGATGTCCTTTAGGTAGTATTGTCTTTAATAATTTTAGTGATGGCGAGTTTCAACCATCTTATGAAGAGACTGTTAGAGGGCAAAAAGTTTTCATCATTCAATCTACACCTCCTCCATTTGATAATTTATTAGAATTATTGTTAATGATTGATGCTGCAAAAAGAGCATCTGCAAAGGAAATTATTGCAGTGGTACCTTACTTTGGAATGGCAAGACAAGACCGGAAAGATCAACCAAGAGTACCAATAGGTGCAAAATTAGCTGCAAATTTAATCAGTTCAGCAGGGGCAACAAGAATTATTACTATTGACTTACATGCAGATCAAATTCAAGGGTTTTTTGAAGTGCCTGTAGATCATTTATTTGGCTCGACAGTATTTATAAAATATATAGAGTCATTAAAATTAAAGAATTTAACTATTGCTTCTCCAGATATTGGGGGTTCTAAAAGAGCTAATGCTTATGCAAAGTATTTTAATTCAGAAATAGTTATTTGCTATAAAAAACGATTAGTTGCAAATAAAGTAGATGAAATGAAAATTATAGGAAATGTAAAAGAAAAAGATATTATCTTAGTTGATGATATGATTGATACAGGTGGGACATTAGTAAAAGCATCTGAAATGATGAAAAATGCTGGAGCAAATAGTGTTCGTGCAATTTGCACACATCCTGTATTATCAGGTAAAGCATATGATAATATTGAAAAATCTGTAATTGAAGAATTAATTATCAGTGACACATTACCACTGAACAAAACAAGTTCAAAGATTAAAGTATTAACAATATCAGATTTATTTGCTAATGTTATTAAAAGTATAAATAAGAATCAATCAATAAGTTCACAGTTTTTAATTTAAAAATTTAAAATAATTATGAAATCGGTATCTATAAATGGAATAGCGAGAGTAGATTTAGGTAAAAAATTTGCTAAGCAATTAAGGAAAGAAGAAAATGTCCCATGTGTTATATATGGAGGGTCAGAAGAACCAATACATTTTTATGCACATTCAAATGAATTTCGAAAAATTGTATATACTCCTAATGTTTATTTAATAAATGTTATTATTGGAGATAATACATTTCAAGTAACCATGGGTGATATTCAATTTCATCCGGTAACTGATAAAATTTTGCATATTGACTTTTTAAGAGTATTTGAAGGCAAGGAGGTTAGAATCAATATTCCGATAACCCTTAACGGTAACTCTAAAGGGGTTCGTAATGGAGGTAGATTAAGCCTTAATATGAGAAGGATACTAATAGAATCTATGCCAAAATATTTGCCAGAAACCATCGAAATAGATATTACTGAATTACGTATTGGAGATTCTATTAGAGTTTCAGACCTATCAAGAGATGATATAACATTTTTGAACAATCCAGAAGATGTAATTGTAGCTGTTAAGACAGCAAGGGCTGCAGTTGAGGAAGAAGTTGAGGAAGAAGTTGCAGAAGGCACTGAGGGAAGTGGTGAAGAAGGATCAACTAAAGAAGAAGTGAAAGAAGAGGAAAAGTCGGAATAAAGCGATTATGTAATAGTTTTTAATTATGCATAAATTCCTTCTAATAGGATTAGGAAATCCAGGCGACAAATATCAACATACTAGACATAATATAGGATTTAGAATAGTAGATGCTTTATGTGCAAGGTTTGAATCTGAATACAAATCAGATAAATATGGAGATTTAGCACAATTTAAAATTAAAGGTCATCAAGTTTTTGTTTTAAAACCAAATACTTTTATGAATTTAAGTGGTAAAGCTGTTAGGTATTATTTAGGATTAAAGAAGATCAACATAAATAATCTTTTAATTATTGCTGATGACTTACATTTACCTTTTGGGAGTATAAAACTTCGACGTAAAGGTTCAGCTGGCGGTCATAATGGTCATCAGGATATTATTAACAAATTACACACATCTAATTACTGTAGATTAAAATTTGGTATTGGTACTAATTTTCATGTTGGTGCACAATCTCAGTATGTATTAGGTGAATGGTCACAAGAAGAAAAAACTGTATTAGAAAATTTTATTAATTTATCTGTTGATGCAATTATTAATTTCTGTAATTTAGGCGTAGATAAAGCAATGGCAGATTTTAATTAATTATGATAACACTTTCGAAGTTTATTAAAATAACAATTTTCTTTTTTTTCTTTTCAACATATGCATTTCCTCAATATTATGATATAGGTTATAGTCCAGATTATTTTGGCATCTATAATTTAGATTCATCAAAATATAGAATAATAAAAACAGTTCTTGATTTAGAGCCAAAAAAAGAATTAAAAAGAGTGTTTAATAACGATGGGAAACTTATGGAAGAATTGGTATTTATCGATGGGGAGCTAGTTTCGGGGATAGAGTATTTTATTAATCCAGATTTCCCATTTTTACAAGTTCCTAGAAGTTTTAAAATAGAACAAATTAATCATGTGTTTAAAGATTATAAGAATATAAATACTACATCATCATTAGTGCAGTATGAAAGAGAGAATTATCAAGATTTAGTTACTGTAAGACTGTATAATAATCAAATCCAAGATTTCTATATTTTAAACACCACGGTACCCAAGTTATACTTTAAATAAAATTTCGATTATGATTATAATAATTTAGGTTTTGTCCCGTTTATTATGTACATATCAAATTATACGGGGGTATAAATTCTGATTAAAGAGGGGGCGTGAAGCCCCTTCGTCTATTTAATGATAAGTGCTATTAGATTTCGATGTAATAAATCACAAAATACTCATTGCATTATAATGGAATATATATATATTATATTTGTAGTTATTAATATAAATCATCTATTATGCAAAAACTATTATTAATATTATTAGGTTGTTGTTTCTTCAGCTATTCCCAAATAGAAAAAATATATTATGACAATGGTCAATTAAAAGAAGAAAAAACTTTTCAAAATGGTAAAATAGAAGGTATATGTAAGTTTTATTATGAAGATGGTCAATTACAATTCGAAGGCAATTTTAAAAATGGCAAGAAAGATGGTCAACAAAGATGGTGGTATGAGAATGGTCAGTTAGAATTTGAAGAAAATTACAAATATGGTGTTAAGGATGGATTATGGAAAGGATGGTGGGAGAATGGTCAATTAGAGTATAAAGGATATTTTAAATATGATAAACGAAATGATGTTTGGAAAGGTTATTATGACAATGGTCAACTAAAAAAAGAAACAAATTTTATTTTAGAAAGAAGAGTTTTCCAAAAGTGTTTTAATGAAGATGGTGATAAAATGGATTGTGATGAAATTTTAGAGCCTACTTGGTGGTGGAAGCAAGAAAAATGCTTAGACAAACATGGCAATGAGATAGATTGTGATGAATTTTATTTAGGTATTTTTTAAATCTAAAATTCATACAATTCACTTAATTTATGATTACAGTCTTTGAAATGTTTAGTGGTTATGGCGGAGCTAGTTTTGCTTTGAAAAAGGCTAATCTTGATTATAAAACAGTAGGTTATTCAGAAATTGATAAAACAGCGATTAAATGTTTTAATAATAATTTTCCAGGCATTCAAAATTTCGGTGATTGTAGAAATATAAATCCTTTACGATTACCAAATTTCAATTTATTAACAGCAGGCTTTCCTTGTCAACCGTTCTCTGGAGCAGGCAAACATCTAGGGATATATGATACTCGGGGAACATTATTTCATGATATAATTAGAATTGCTGAAGCGAAAAAACCAGATTATATTGTTTTAGAAAATGTAAAAGGTTTAACTTTCAATAATCATAAAAAAACACTTCAAATTATTATTGAAGAAATTAATAGAATAGGCTATAGTATTAATTATAAAGTCCTTAATTCTAAAAATTATGGAACACCCCAAAGTAGGGAAAGAGTAGTTTTTGTCTGTATAAAAAGTTCTATCAATAATGTTTTTAAATTCCCTAATGAAGAAAAATTAACAATCTTTTTAAAAGATTTGATTTTAAATGATGTTCCAAAAGAATTTTATTTAAAACAAAATAGAAGAAACTTCAAAAAAGATAAATTTCCATTAAAAAAACTTAATCCAAATGAGGTGCTATCAGTAGCAATAAGAAATAAGAATCGATCTAAACATCAGATAAGGGGAGAGAAGTATGGTTCTTATCCAATCGATCTTCATTTACGATTTAATAAAGATATTGGTGTTAGCTATACTGTAAAATCAGCATATCGTGAATACATGATTTCAGATATTAATTTGAATAATATTAGATGTTTAACCCCAAAAGAAAGTTTTCGATTAATGGGGTTTTTTAATGATGAAATTAATTTAAAAGGAATAAGTAAAACAGGGCAATATAAATTAGCTGGAAATGGGTGGGATATTAATTTGTTTTCTAAAATTTTTAAATCTATATATCAACCATTGTAATTTTTATTTATTCACAGGGAATTTCTAAACGTTCTGCAGTAAAACATTTTTTTGAAACAACTCGTCCTTCTACATAATTCCCGGTTATTATTAATTGATTTTCTTTAGAATAATTTTGAAAAGCCCCGTCAATCACCCCGTTTTTCCATGTTTTTTTTTCTTCCAATTCCCCGTTTTTATAATATAATTTCCATATTCCATGTAATCGATCATTTTTAAAATTCCCTTCAGACTTAATCTCCCCACTTTGATAATAAAACCTCCATATTCCATTTTTTTTATTGTCTATGGTGTTCCCTTGAGATTTTAGTTCTCCATTTTTATAATATGTTTGCACATAAAATCCCTCGAAAAAATCTTCAGTTTGTCCATTTAAACAAAATGGAAGAATAGATATTAATGTAATAATGTATTTCATGTTATTTTCCCCATTTCATAGGTCTTGATAATGGCGTGTATTTTCCTAATATTTTCACATCGCTGTTACTATCAGACTTGTCATACATTTTTTTTAAAATTAATATTTTGTCTTTATATAGGTGTTGTTCTTGTAATTTTCCATCTTCATCATAGAATGTCCAGAGTCCATCTTTTTCTTCTACGTCAATAAAATTCCCCTCCGATTCCAATTGACCATTATTGTAATAAGATCG
>CEQO01159359.1_pt1 | contig 12389 bp, 7 predicted proteins | sample 531101 | NCBI WGS metagenome assembly CEQO01 (sample SAMEA2621272, study PRJEB7988) | marine metagenome | isolation source: saline water (ENVO:00002010), including
GAGGTTAAAGAGGTTATAGCTACTGGGATTGAAAGAATGCTTAGGTATGTAAACGGCCAAGTCGATTTAGTTTCTGATTTTAATTGGTTATTGAGGGGGAAAGATCTTTGGTTGCATGGTTGTGACCAATGGCCTAGCGATGATTGGTTTGAGAGCAAAAATTGCAGAGTATTATCGGTCGGTTTAAGGGCTATGGCACCAGTGTTTCGTGACGAAATGAGACCCACCAATGACATATTGCGATTTTTGGAGAGACGTGTCTCATCGATTGCATATAGCCCCTCTAAAGAAGAATGGGATGGGTTGTTAAATCAGGAAAGCATTTCGGTCTCTGTAAATGATTACGGATTTATACCTTTGAAATGGAAGAACCATGTTTTGGGTCGTGGTTTGATCCAAAAGGGCAATCTAAAAGGCGAAATTCCAGGTGTCCGTCGTCGCTGGTTGAAAAAGGTTTTCACACCAGGTGACTCATAAGGACAAGAATTTCATTAACGTTTTGGAGCGACTATAGTCGAGGGTGAAATGTCTAAAGACTCAAGGGTGACTCGTAAGAAGCATCAGCCTGGGATCTTTTTGGATCTCCATGGTGTCAGGCATCATGAAGTTGATCTATTAGTAGAGAATTTTGTTTATCGTTACCAGGAAGAATGTCCATTGACTATCATTTGTGGAAACAGTCGGCGTATGATCGAATTGGTAGATGAAGTCCTTGATAGGATAGATTGTAAAGAGGTAGGGAAAGAGAGGTACGGGCTGATAGTAGTGAGAAAGGTTTAGGCAACAACCAGAGTCGTTGTTACTGAGAGTTCGGGGACTTACATAGGCCATCCCCGAACTCTCACTAACGTTCTTACCTTTTATCTTCTGAGATAGGCCTACTTCTGACGGTGGGATAATCGATTCCGAGTTGTTCCAAGTAGGTATCGAACCTACTAGCGTCGTAGTAGTAAGGTCTCATCAAGGGCCTCCATTTTTCCATCAGTTCTGCGTTCAGGAAGGTGGCTGGCTTATCGTCAGGAGTAATAAATGGAATATATTCTTGGTCCAGGGTTTGAACATTGTTGAAGTAATCCCAGGCTGCATCAACTGTTTTTCCGTCAAGTAGGAGATCGAGTAGCGTCAATGCCTGAACTTTGGCACCGGCGAGACTTCCTTTATGAGCGACAGGTGTAGCCATAGCGATTCCGTTGGCCCAATTGTGTCCTGGCCCCCCAGGCATATTGGCTGGAAATCTAAGAGTGACGGTGGGCATATTCCAGGAGATATCTCCGATATCGTCTGAACCGCTCCCTAGTGATAAAGCTAGGTTGACAGGTCCAGCTAGCTCACCGATTACGGTGGGTAAACCAAATTCTGGTTGCCCCAATTCCCTTTGGAACTCCGTTGCCATCAACATGTCCTCATCAGACCACTCAGGGAGTCCAACCCTTTGTATATTGGCGTAGGTAGCTTCGGCCACTGGTTTACTCATGTGTTGGCTCCATGCTGAGCCGACCGTCTGGATGGTATCGATTACAGTGCCTGTCATTAGAGCTGCTCCTTGGGCCATGAGGTTGGCATCTTCGTACAGTTGCTTGGTGCGCTCATAGTTGACTTCTCTAAAATAGAACCAAATGGTAGAGGTTTGAGGCACAACATTGGGTTGGTCGCCACCGTCTACGATGATATAGTGGGACCGCTGTGACGGACGGACATGTTCTCTCTTGAATTCCCATGCGTTTGCCATGAGCATGACAGCATCTAAAGCGGATCGGCCTCTCCAGGGTGATCCGGCTGAATGTGCGGTTTCTCCTGTGAACCGGTACTGAACTGACATCAGAGCGTTGGCTCCTCGTTGTCCCCAGGACATTCCAAAGTTGTTACTCACATGGGTAAACAGATTGACATCTACACCATCAAAGACTCCTTCTCTTACAAAAAATGCTTTGCCAACCACCAATTCTTCGGCAATACCAGGCCAGATGAGTAAGGTCCCGTCGATATTTTCTCTTTCCATGAGATCTTTCACGGAAAGAGCAGCAGCTATATTAACAGCTTGTCCTGAGTTGTGGCCCTCGCCATGTCCGGGTGCCATATCAAGAATAGCGTCTCGGTAGGCAACTCCAGGCTTTTGGTTCGACTGTGGAATGCCATCAACGTCGGACCCTAGAGCGATGACTGGCTTCCCTGTTCCATTCGACCAACGAGCAGTCCATGCGCTGGGCATTCCTGCGACTCCCAGCTCAATCTCGAATCCGGCTTCCTCTAAGATTCCAGTCAGATATTTCTGGGTCTCGAACTCTTGCATTCCCAGTTCGCCGAAACTAAAGAGATGATCGACTATTTCCTGAACCTGTTTCGCACGGCCTTGTACGAGGGTTAATGCCTCGTTCTTGAGATCTTCTAAACGAGGATCAGCGCTTTGTGCTGAAGTGGATCCTGGTATCATCGTCGCAGAAATTGTTGCTACGACACAGATTCGCATGAGAAATGACTGCATCCTGGTAACCTCCTTAATAAGAGCATTAGTTCAATAATTGGCTTAACATATACATTGCTTATCGCATAACGATGGGATTTGTTCTACGATAGGGCAAATAAAAACCCACCTGTGATTAGTTGCTTATAGTTGTACTCGATCGGGTAGGCTGTCCAGCGTAGAGATTCGCATCAAGATGAATTTTGGTGCATGTTGGTTGAGGTTGTGTCTAGCAGATAAATAAAAACCATGTCTTGTTTGACGAGGAGATTCAGCAATGTTTTGCAAAGAATTAAAGATGATGGCTATGACGATGTCCCTAGTGTTGTTGCAAATATTCGGAGCGAGTTCTGTTCTGGTAGCATCTGAAGCCCAAGGGGAGAGGAATACTGGCAATTTACCTTCCATTGATGAGATGACAGAAGGCATGCAAAAGATGGATGGATTCCTGCCGTTGTATTGGGATGAAGACATGGGTGAATTGTGGATGGAGGTGCCCGAGTTGAACCAAGAGATGATCCACTATGTGGGTTATGGAGCCGGCTTGGGTTCTAATGATCTTGGTTTGGATCGAGGGGCTCTACGAGGATCGAGGATGGTCAAGTTTGAAAAGGTAGGCCGGAAAATTTTGATGGTGCAACCTAACTACCAATTTAGAGCTATAACGGACAATCTCAGTGAAGTGAGAGCAGTAAGAGACGCTTTTGCTCGATCAGTATTGTGGAGCTTCGCAGCAGAAGCACAAACAGGGGATAGGGTTTTGGTTAACGCCACTCAATTCCTTTTGAGGGATGCTATAAATGCCGCTCAGCGCATGCAGCCTGGAACTTATCGACTGGATACGGACAGAAGTTCGATATATATGGAAATGACGAATTCATTTCCAACTAACACAGAGATGGAGGCAGAACTAACGTTTGTACAGCAGCCTGGCAGTGGAGGTGGGGGAAGAGGAGGCTTCGGAGGTGGCAACTCCAATTTCGAAGGAGTGGGTAGTGTAGCGGCAACAGGTGAAGCAGCAAGCATTCGAATGCACCATTCTTTCGTACAAGTCCCAGATGACAATTACGTTCCTAGAGCCTTCAACTCCCAGGCTGGTTATGGGGCAGTGACCTATCAAGACTACGCTGTACCTTTAGGGGAGCCGATGACTCAGCGTTTTATCAGACGTCACCGCTTGGAAAAGAAGAATCCTTCGGCTCGAATGAGTGAAGCTGTCGAGCCCATAGTCTATTATTTGGACCCTGGGACTCCAGAGCCGATACGGTCTGCTCTTTTGGATGGGGCCAGGTGGTGGAATCAGGCTTTTGAAGCTGCTGGATATATCGATGCTTTTCAAGTTGCAATGAGACCAGACAGTATCAGTCCACTTGATGCTCGTTATAACGTGATCAATTGGGTTCATAGGTCTACCAGGGGATGGAGTACTGGAGGATCGGTAACAGATCCAAGGACTGGAGAGATTATTAAGGGTGTGGTTACCCTAGGTTCTCTAAGAATTCGCCAGGACTATATGATTGCTGAGGGATTGTTATCACCTTATGAAAATGGGGATGAAACACCGCCTGAATTAGCAGAATGGTCTTTAGCTCGGATTCGTCAGCTTTCAGCACATGAAGTAGGCCACACTATTGGTTTGGGCCATAACTATTACAACAGTGGGGCAGGACGCATCTCTGTAATGGATTACCCACATCATCTAGTGAATCTGAATAGTGATGGGTCACTGGATTATTCCGAAGTTTATGATGTGGATATAGGGGAATGGGATAAGGTCGCTGTGAATTACGGTTATCGAGAATTTCCAGCTGGTACAAATGAGACAGAAGAATTGAACAGAATGTTAGAGGTGGCACGGGGAGACGACATTCTATACATGTCCAATCAGGATATTGCTACTACTCCACAAGCGGACCAATGGGCCAATGGAAATGACGTTGGGGTTGAACTCAATAGGATGATGGATGTGAGAGCTGCTGCGATGAGGCGATTTGGAGAAAAGGCGATTCAGTCAGGCGCTCCCATGGCCACGATCGAAGAGACGTTAGTTCCGCTTTATTTGCATCACCGTTTCCAGGTAGAATCGACTGCCTCGGCTGTCGGTGGCGTGGAATATACTTATGCAGTGAGGGGGGATGGGCTCCAACCGTTTCAGAGAGTCTCGGCTCAAGCGCAAAATGCAGCTATAGACGCATTGATGAGGACTTTGGAATTATCCGAATTGAAAATACCCGACCACATTTTAAGTTTGATACCACCAAGGCCCCCAGGATATGGTCCGCACCGGGAAATGTTTCCTAGGTACACCGGTTCGGCATTCGACGCCGTAACTCCAGCGGTGGTAGCTGCAAGTCATACAGTCAATTTTCTTTTAGAACAAAGTAGGGCGGCTCGTTTAGTAGAGCAGAAAGCCTTGGATCCCAATCTACCAGGTCTGCGTGATGTCCTCTCAAGATTGTTCGATGCTACGCTAGGTGCAGAAACAGGCAGTCCATATGACTTGTCAGTGAAAAGAGCTGTAGTGGGTGTTGTAGTGGATAGAGTAAAGTGGCTAGCGGTTAACTCTCCGATGATGGAGGTAAGAGGAATAGCCTCGTCAACGTTAGAGATGGTAAGTGAAGTATTGGGTTCGTCCGAGCAACAAGAAGGAAGCTTAGCTGGATTCCTAGTACGAGATATTAAACGTTTTCTAAATAGGCCGGCTGAGAACTTCCGAGAAATCAATCAAGTTTCACCCCCACCTGGGGCTCCCATAGGGCAGCCTGCAATGGATTGGATACAGCGATCAGAGCTTTGGTACACCTGGCTTGAACAAGATTGGCTACGAGGTCAGCCCTTTGGTGGACATTGGCATTAAAATAATTTTCTAAACTGGAAGGAATATGAGGGTTATGCTGAGAAAGTTGAGCCTAATGGACTCAGCCGTGTTGAACGCGGCGCTAGTAGCCTTTTTAGCTCTACATGCGTTCGGAACGGTGGCGGTTTTGCAGGGTGCCCAGCACCAGGAAGCGATTGTGATCAGGGCTGCAAAGATTCATACGGTTACCAACGGGACAGTACTGGAAGGCGAGATCTTAGTTCGCAACGGAAAGATCATTGAAATTGGCAAGTCGGTAAGTCGTCCGTCCAATTTCAAGGAATATGAGGCGCAAGTTGTGATACCTGGGATGATAGATGCGCACACGCATCTTGCATTGGATAGATCAGGAAGAAGGTCCATACCTGGTCCTGTGACTGCAGAATGGAAGGCCGTCGAAAACTTGAACCTGGAAGACCCGATGATTCAAGTAGCGCTTTCTGGAGGAGTCACTTCGGTGATTACTCGTTCTGGAAGTGGGATCATAAGTAGCGGTCAGTCAGTTGCTTTGAAGATGAAAAGTGTTCCTAGTGATGAAATGATTTTCAAGCCCTATGTAGATTTGAAGATGGCAGTGCGACCCTTGATCAATTTGCGGCCTGGAGAGACGCCACAGACAGTGATGGGGTGGTATGCGACTGCAGATGAATATTTTAGACGTGCTAGTATCTACATAGAGGAACAAGACAAGTATGAATTAGGGGAACTTACAGAGCCTCCAGAAGTGGATGAACGCCTTGAAGCTTTTGCTGCTGTAATCCGTGGAGAAGTGATGGTGCATGCACACTCACATTATCCTAGTGAAATTATGATGGTGATGCGGCTGGCTAGAAAATATGGTTTCATAGATCGTTTGGCTTTGGGGCATGCAGAGGAAGTGTTTCCTATCATTGATCTAATTAAAGAGACAAAAATCGTACCGGTAATTGGTCCGATGATGATTGTCCAATATTTTGGGGACGAAAAACCTCGAAATCTTCTGAAAGACCTCTTGGATGCAGGTGTTTCAGCAAGTATCCAGACAGATATGTCAAATCAACATTTCAAGGATTTCCGAGAGTATGGTGCTTTCCTTGCCAGACATGGTTTGACTGACATGCAGGCATTGGAGGTTATGACGATCAATGGAGCCAAAGCTATGATGTTGCAAGATCGAGTCGGTAGCATAGAGGAGGGGAAAGATGCTGACCTGGTCTTGCTAGATGGGCATTTTTTGGACCTGACGGCGGATCGCATAGAGCGTGTTATCGTGGACGGAGTTCTTGAGTATGAGAGAGAAACAGAATTGCAGACCGACCGACCCCGCTCCGTCGGACCATTTCAGACAATTAAAGGCGATTTAACCAGTCACGACAGTACATTCGCAATAACGAATGCTCACCTCTTTACCGTCGGTGATGGAGAGTTAAGAAACGCAACAATCTTGGTTGAAAAAGGGGACTTCAAAGAAGTAGGGACATTAGAAAGCCTTCCAGAGGGAATTCCAGTCATGGACATTGGGGGGAGGGTGATACTGCCTGGATGGATTTTGGCCAGAGCATTCCCTAACGATTGGATCGGTGATCTCAAATGGCAGGTCCAGAATGATGAAATCACAGAGCCGGTGGTCCCTGAAATGAATGCAATATTTGCTGTCGATCCTTGGTTCCCTTCATACAAAGTGAATCTCGGGGTAGGGGTTACTTCTATCAACGTTACGCCAGGAACTCAAAATTTCATTGGAGGATCTGGAGTGGTTGTGCAACCAGTGGGCTTGGATTTTGAAGAGATGGCAATTAAAGAGCCTAGCAGCCTGGTCTTTTCTTTGACTTCTCAAACTTCTCAGTTCTGGAACCAAAACGCTGATATACCAGCTACACTCGAAGCTGCTGCCGATCTCATAAGCAATAGTCTGGAAAATGCTGAGGCTTATGGGGACAACAAATTGGCGCATGACTACGATCAAAGGTTAGAGGCACTATTGCCAGTGATTCATAAAGAAGTTCCAGCAATTTTTCAAGCGAATAAGGTGGAAGAAATCCGTAAAGCCATTGAGATTTCCCAAAGGTTTAATTTGAATTTGGTAATTGCTGGTGGAGTGGAAGCCTATCAGGTCGCTGATGAATTGGCTCAGGTTGGAGCAGGAGTGATCCTGGGCAACTCTGGGGCAGCGTCTTCGGAGATTAGAGGTGGTGGTTCTGGGTGGAGCATGGAAGGACCTGCGATTTTGAGTCGAGCGGGTGTAAAAGTGGCATTTTTTGGTCCAGGCGGCTCTCGGCGGGCTTCTCCAATAGGTCGATTGGGGGGCGAGCCTGCATTAAATGCCGCCTGGGCATTTCGAAATGGGACAGACGAAGTGGAAGCTCTTAAGATGGGGACTTTAAACGCAGCTGAAATATTGGGTTTAGGGGACCGACTGGGAAGTATTCAATCTGGCAAACAAGCTGATTTTATGGTATTGGAGGGCCATCCTTTTGAGTATGATGCACTTCCAATAATGGTTTTCGTTGAGGGAAGGTTAGTAGTAGATCGCAGGGGTGAGGGGTCTTTTTAGCAGAGTATGAAGATATTACAGTATATGTCAGTTATGGTTTTGGACTGAGTTTAGCCGTTACTATTGCTGTCTGGACGTGGCATTCGTCAGAGGTGATTGGAATATTTCGTCGAAGCCATGTTAAATAATCAGGGTTGCTTACGATAATGTCGTAATTGCCTTTTCTCTCCCAGGCTCCAGACACTTGATTTACTGATCCTCCTGCACCAGTACTTGTGGTGGTCAGGGTCTCAACGTAGTCACCATCTTGGAGGGTAATAGTTGATCCTGTCACTTTTGTACCCGTGTCTTTATCCGTTATGGTGATGACGATGCCAGGTCGCATCTCTTTTGTACACATTATTGGTTCAGCAGCAAACTCTTCGCATCCCATCAACCCAAAGACACTTACAACAGTTTTTAAACTAAGGAAAATGTTTCTTCTTCTAATCATCGACGAGTCCATCTAGTGGCTATTCCTGCTAGCATCATACAAATCCGCAAGATGTATGCCTGATGATAAATAGGAGTGCTGGTTAAAATAGGTGACACGATACTAATATTGCCTATGTTATTTTTTGAAGAACAAGTACGAAAGTATCAGGGCCTTACATAACGGACACATTATCCAGGAGAAAAAGAACCATGCAGAAAATATCTCTGACTCACCTGACTGTTTCAATGACATTGGTCGCTATTTTCGGCTGTGTTGCACCAGCAGAAGACGTCAGTCTGAAGCCAGAAGGCATGCGGTTTCCTGGTATGAATCGACCAGATGTGAGAGGAGTACATGGCGCAGTGGTTTCAGGTCATCCGTTAGCTACGGCTGCGGGACATGAGGTCTTGAAGGCTGGAGGTAATGCCATTGATGCAGCAATAACTATGGCAGGAGTTTTGGCGGTAGTTCGCCCTCATATGAATGGTGTTGGAGGAGATGCTTTTGGGATTTTTTATGATGGTGTGACAGGTGAAGTTGTGGGCATGAACGGCAGTGGGAGAGCCGGGGCACTGGCAACACCCAATTTTTTTGAGCTCGCTGGTCAAGAGGAAATACCATCGACAGGTCCCCTCTCAGTAAGTGTTCCAGGGGCGGTTGCTGCTTGGGATGATGCGTTGAGTCGATTTGGGACGATCTCACTTTCGGAAGCATTGGCTCCAGCGATTCAATATGCAAGGGAAGGTTTTCCTGTATCCACTAGGTTGGCGAGTGATATAGCTGGGGCTTCGGAACATTTGAATGAACCAGCCAGTGATCTTTATCTACCCGTGAGTTCTCCAGGGGACGTGGGATCACTATTAGTAAATCCAGCTTTGGCAGAAACATTAGAAACGATCGCAACAGATGGTAAAGAGGGGTTTTATAGAGGTACAATTGCTAATCAAATCACTGACTTCTTAGAGGATCAGGGTGGATACCTCAGAGACAATGATTTCAGGGAACATGAAACGACCTGGGTGACTCCTTTGGAGGGGAGCTATTTGGATCGCAGGGTATTGGTGTTACCACCCAATACTCAGGGAATAGCACAACTACAGCTCATGGAAATGGCCAAAACCTATGACCTAGAAGAGATGGGCCACAATTCGCAGGATTATCTGCATACATTGATAGAATTGAAAAAACTTGCTTTTGCAGATAGGGATCAATGGGTGACAGACCCAGACTTTGTAGACATTCCAATTTCCGAAATGCTGGGGTTGGACTATTTAAGATCGAGAGCGGCTTCCATTGGGCCAATGGCAGCTGAAAACGTCTCAGCAGGGATAACTCCTAGGTCTGCGTCGGCAAGTTCTCCTGGAGATGCAGACGACACAGGTGACACGGTCTATTTAGCGGTGGTGGATCAATGGGGCAATGCGGTTAGCTGGATACAAAGCCTATTTGGGTCCTTTGGTTCTGGCTTACTAGAACCAGAGACCGGAGTGGTTCTGCAGAATAGAGGGGCACTGTTTACGTTAGATCAGAACCATCCTAATGTAATAGCGCCTGGGAAACGACCCTATCATACTTTGACACCTACCATGGGGCTAAACTTAGATGGTAGTTTTTCTTTTGCCCTTGGCACTCCTGGAGGGGATAGTCAGGTACAGTCCTTGGTTCAAATCCTAAATAATCTTTTCATGTTCAAGATGACTCCTCAGGAAGCAATTGAGGCACCTCGATTTCGAAGCTACCAGGATCTAAGAGTGGCTTTTGAAGATCGTTTTTCAATTGACATACTGGAAAGCCTTGCAGGACAGGGGCACCTTCCCAGCGTCGTGAATGGTTGGACTGCTACTTTTGGAGGTGCTCAGATGATTTTCCTTGAGGATTCGGGCACATTGACTGCGGCGGCGGATCCTAGGCGGGAAGCTTATGCTTTAGCTTATTAATTTCCTACAAAGTCAGCTGATTTGGCTTTTGTTTCGGTACACTGTAAATCTTACTGACATTGCAGCCATTAGAAGCAAGGCCAATGCACCAATAGGGTTTAGGAGGGATTGTCCTATGAGGCTACTCCAGTCTACGGCATATTCATTGAGGATTTCCAATCGAGTAGTGAACCAATGCCAGCTTGTATGTAGAACGAGTGCAGAGATCAATATGGACCCAATATTTTCTTTTACTACCGCACGAAATAGAAAATCGAGTAGAGGTATCAGTATAATGAGTACCAAAATTTGGCCCAGTTCCACTCCTACGTTAAAGGAAAGCAGTGCCAGAACTAAGTGACTTCCAGCAAATTGCAGTGATTCAGATAATGCAAAAGAGAATCCGAATCCATGAATAAGACCAAGGCCAAAGGTCACCATCCACCGTCTTTGCAATTGTGCCCCGATAATATTTTCCACTGCCATATAGATTATTGATAAAGCGATTAACATCTCCACAAAGGGGGGGAACCACAAAGCGTCTGGTACGAAGCCATATGCTGAAGCGATAAGGGTGATTGAGTGGGCAATGGTAAAGGATGTGACCACCCCGATAAGCTCTCGGAATCGTCGGAATGGAATCACCAGACATAGGATAAATAAGAGATGGTCCAATCCACCCAAAATGTGCTCAAATCCAGATTTTATGAATTGGACAGTTGCCTGGTGCCACTGGGGATCTAGGGTGACTAACCCTGGATCCCCAGTGTACATAAGAACTCTTTCTTCACCACCAGGGGGAAGAAACTTTAGCACAGTCATGACCCGAGAAGCGAGCCGTTCCAGTCCAGGATCAATTGAAAATTCAGAATCTACTGATTGAATTGGATATTCAAAGTGGATGTCTAACATTGCCTGTTCCCAGACAAGCTGCACTTCGTTTGGTAACGGTGGCTTTGCGATTTGTTCAAGTGCTCCTTCGTAAGTTCTAAAAGAACGGTTAGAAGGCAGAGAGGCTCTAATGTCTACTATTTCTGGATATTCAAGTAGCCTATCATTTTCGTATATTTTGACTGGCTGTCCAATCCATAACATTGCCCCATCTCTTAGCATAGGATCGGCTTCTTCAAAGTTCAAAAATCCAGGGCCGATTACTGGGAAATTGATGTCTTGCATGGCTGTTAAGGGGACTCGAACAACAAAATGAAGTGTATTCCCATTAGGCTTAAGAAATGCTTGGATTGTTACATCGGATGGAGTGTCATGGGCTAGAGTGTTGTCCGATGCTGACACTGGGTTCGCTCCAGTCAAACTCAAAAAGATTGAGAGAGTTACAAGTTTGGCTGGTCTCAAAAATAGATTCCTAGCTTTCGTTATAGAATGTCGTTCCATGGCTTTTTCTGACAGTACACTTGCGTAATTAAGTTGCAATAACGTACAACTTAAGTGAACTTTGTCATAATAACATGTGTTTTTGGCTACAATTGTTGCTGGCCTGGCTATGTATTTGCATGAGACATACAGAGGAGGATCAATGGATTTTAGACGTACTCTCTTAGTTGGAGTCGCTCTGACTGCGGTGATAGTTGGTGGATGTACTACTGGCGAAACATCACAAGCGAGTTCAGGTGATATGATACAAGCACCGATGTTTGAGGTGGACCCATTTTGGCCAAAACCTTTACCCAATCATTGGATCTTAGGCTCCACTATCGGTGTGGATGTAGACTCTAGAGACCATGTATGGATCATTCATCGCCAGACTACATTTGCTGCCAATACTGAAATTGGTGCTGCTCAAGATCCACCACTCAGTGAGTGTTGTATTCCAGCGCCGAACATTTTGGAGTTCGACGCAGATGGTAACCTCGTCAATTCCTGGGGGGGACCAACAGAAGACGGTGCATATGAATGGCCGCAATCTAATCACGGGATCACTATCGATCACGCGGACAATGTATGGATTGGTGGAAATGGCCAAGCTGATGCTCATGTGTTGAAGTTCACTAGAAATGGTGAATTCTTAATGCAGATTGGTAGCTCTGGGGCAAGGATGACGGGAATGACAAATGGGAGAGCTATTTATGAAGGTGGCAGTAACGATACTGAAAATTTTGGTCGAGTAGCTGAAATAGGATTTGATGCTGACCGAAATGAGATGTACTTAGCTGATGGATATCTAAATAAACGGATAGCGGTACTTGATG
>CEQO01001795.1_pt1 | contig 12313 bp, 24 predicted proteins | sample 531101 | NCBI WGS metagenome assembly CEQO01 (sample SAMEA2621272, study PRJEB7988) | marine metagenome | isolation source: saline water (ENVO:00002010), including
GAGTCCAGAGCAACAGATGATGAACATTGAGCAACAAAGACTACAGCTTGATCAGCAGAGAATGCAGATGGACGCTCTGGAGAAAGCAGCTGATCTAGAAGTCAGGAGCAAAGAACACGAAAGCTCTGACAAGAAGGTTCAGCTAGATGCTCTGATTGATATCAGTAAACTCTCCTTGGAAGCTGACCGAGATGCAAACAAAGCTCTGGAAGCAGCTGCTAAACTTTCGATAGAGTCGGAGAAAGCTGGCGGCGACAAAGAACTTAAAAGAAATAAAACTGCTCTAGATACTTTGGTTAATATTGCAAAGCTGGAGAGATAAGAATGACCCTAGAAGAACGGATTAAAAAACATGAAGGATATATGGTCGAACCCTATACTGACACGCTTGGGTTTCTTACAGGAGGTTATGGACATAAGATCCTTGAAGGAGAAGAAGTTCCCACAGATCAAGAAGGCTGGGAAAAACTTTTTCAAGAGGATCTGGAAAAAGCTAGAGATGGAGCGGCTAGACTAATAGAAAAAAATAAACTAGAAAATTTACCTTGCGAAGCTCATGAGATTATAATAGAAATGGTATATCAAATGGGAGAGAAAGGAGTTTCTAAGTTTAAGAAAATGTTTAAAGCTCTACGACAAGAACCTAAAGACTACGAAGAAGCAGCAGATCAGATGATGGATTCCCGGTGGGCAAAGCAAACCTATTCAAGAGCGCGTAGTCTTTCTGAAAGTATGAGGAAGTTAGATGCCGCTTAAACCCGGAAAGTCGCCTAAGACAATTTCAGACAATATCAAGAAGCTCCGCGAAGAAGGCTATTCTCAGAAACAAGCCGTGGCCATTGCCATGTCTACTTCTAAGAAACCAAAACGCCCCTCTAAGAAAACAAAGAGGTTGTCCCGTAAAAAATAGTTATGGATATTTTTGACGAGATACGACAGGTTTTTAAAGAGGAAGAAGATACCTTAAAAAATTTCCTTGCAAAGGGTCACGTAGAGGACTATAACCATTATAGGCAAGTAGTAGGAACGCTTACAGGAATTGAGTGGTCTTACTCAAAGTTAACTGATATTGTAAACAAAAGAATGGAGCGAGATAACGACGATGATTAATCCTTCACTTGGCGGGGCAATTTCTAACGATGCGTGGATTACAGAGAATGATATACCGGACCCAGAAGTTCTTCCAGACCTTCCCGGTTATCATGTGCTTATCAGACCAACCTCTATCAAGGAAAAAACAAAGGGAGGTATTCTTTTACCAGAGAGAGCGCGGGATGATATCGCCTACCTCACCACGGTTGGCAGAGTTCTTAAAGTAGGTACACTGGCGTATGAAGATAAAGATAAGTTTCTTGCAGGACCTTGGTGTAGAGAAGGTGACTATGTATGCTACCAGAAACTTTCAGGGACCAAGTTTGTTTACAAAGGCGTAAAGCTTCTACTTCTTTTTGACGATCAGATCCTGATGAAAATCAGTGACCCAGAAGATCTAGACACTACCCTTGTATTAGGTAATTAAATATGTTACTAATTAAATTATGCGTAATCTTAGTCGTCGCAAACTATGGAGCTAATAAAAATGTCTGAAGAACAAGCAGTAGAAGCACAAGAAAACGTAGCGGAAGAACTTACTGAGTGGAGCGAGATAGATCTCTCTCCTACTCCTACCAAAGAAAAGATAGAGTTTGAAGTAGAAGGTGAAGAGGAAAAACCTGAACCAGTAGAAGCAGCATCAACACCTGCTAAAGATGTTCCAGAGTTAGAAGGTATAGAAACAAAAGGTGCTGAGAAACGTATACGGCAACTTGTTCAACAGAAAAACGAACAGGCTAATCTTCTTGCCAAAGCTGAACAAGAGAAACAAGATCTTTTAAGACAGCTAAATGACAGAGACAAGTACACTGTAGAGAGTAGTAAGTCTAACACAGAGACTAGCGAGAAGCTTCTACAGCAGCAGATTGAGATGGCTAAGAAAGCATACCTTGACGCTTATGACCTAGGCGAAAAGGAGAAGATGCTAGAAGCACAAGAACTAATGAGCAAGGGTCAAGTAGACCTTTCAACACTAAGTCAGCAGCGACAGGCTATTGAACAGTACGAGGCGCAGCTGGCGCAGAGAGAGCAGGTACAGGCACAACAACCACAAGCACAACCACAGCAGCAGCAAGCACAACAGTATGATCCGCTTGCAGTTGAGTGGAGTCAAAAGCCTGAAAATTCTTGGTTCAACCAAGACCAGATTATGACAGTGGCAGCACTTACAATTGATGCTACACTGAAACAAGAAGGTTATGATTCTTCTAGTCCAGAGTTTTACCAAGAGGTAGACCGGAGAATGAAGACAGAGTTTCCGCACAAGTTTAGCGGAGAGAAGAGTGCAGAGGTAGGATCACAGCCTACACAACAGGTGGTAGCAGGACAGTCGCGCAGTTCTACCACTGGAGGTAAAGGTAAGGTTAAGCTTACGCAAGAAGACGTAAGACTAGCTCAGAAGTGGAATATTCCTCTTGAGAAATATGCCGCTGAGAAGGCACGGGCAGATCGTGCAGCTGGTGAATATGTTCCAATTGCTTAACCACATTGCGCGTAACAAAAGAAGAAGGAGCGTTTAAAGATGAGTAAAACAAGTAGTAGAGCAACACAAACAAGGGAAACCGCAACTAAAGAGTACACATATCAAGAACCTAATTTCTTAGATGTTCCCGACCCTGTTGTAGACAGATTCGCCAATGAAGACATGGTTCTCCGTTGGATACGCATCTCCCTCAAAGGCGATGATGACTACAAGAACGTAGGTAACAAAATGACTCAAGGTTGGGTATTTGTAACTCCTGAAGAAGTTCCTGAGATGTTACACTCTTCAACTGTTTTAGACACGGGACGCTATACCGATTGCGTTGTACGGGGGGATGTCGCTCTAGCCAAAATGCCCCGTGGAAAGTCAGTCGCCAGAAATGATTATTACGAAGGTAAAGCAAACGATTTAATGGAGGCTGTAAATCAGCAACTAATGTCTGCTTCTACCTCGAAAATGCCCATTTCAAACAATAGCACTTCAACTGTAACCAAGGGTAGAATGCCACAGTTTCAGGCTTAAAACGCCTACCACTTATTCTACTCATCTTTAAAAGGAGAATGTAGTATGACAGCTACGAAAGCCCTAAACGGTTTCACTCCTTCGCGTAGATACTCTGCTGGTGCTAACACTGTGCAGACAAGAAACTATCGGATTGCATCTGGCACTGCGTCAAACATCTTCACGGGTGATTTGGTGCACCTCAATTTAGGTAATGTGTCAGTACTAGGTGCAGTCGATGGATCAGAAGTTCCTATCGGAGTCTTCATGGGTTGCTACTTTGAAGCAGACGGTGCGCCGACGTTTAGTAAACATTGGCCAGCTAATACTTCTGCTAGTAACGCCTACGCGATTGTTTGTGATGATCCGCAAGCTACTTTTGAACTACAAGCTGATACTAGCTGCACGATTGGTGATATCATGCAGACTAACTTTGAAGTGACTGCTGGTGCGGGTTCTACCTTCACTGGTCGTTCTGGTATGGGTCTAGACGTTGCTTCCAGAACTTCTGGTACAGCAGCGTTGGTACGCATCATCGACTTTGTTGATACCCCCGGTAACGACATTGACGTTTCGGCAGAGCGTGCCTTCCCAATCTGCGAAGTTCAACTTATCCAACACCAGCTGACTCGCGTGTCTTCTGGTAATCCAACCTAACCCGAAAGGAGCTTAGACAATGGCTGCTATAAACAGAGCTAGTATTGCCAAGCAGCTTCTACCGGGACTTAATGCTGTCTTTGGCATTGAGTATGGAGAAGTTGCTGATGAATACAGTGTTCTTTATGAAGTAGAGAACTCTGACCGTGCATTTGAAGAAGAGGTTCTCTTCACTGGATTTGGCGAGGCACCTGTCAAGGGTGAGGGCGCTGCTGTTCAGTATGACGATGCACAAGAAAGCTTCACAGCTAGATATACGGCTGAAACCATAGCACTTGCCTTCTCAGTTACGGAAGAGGCAATGGAAGACAATCTCTATGACACGTTTGCCAAGCTACGTGCCAGAGGGCTTGCTCGTTCCATGGCAAGTACAAAGCAGACTAAAGCTGCTCAGACGTTCAACCAAGGCTTTAACACAGCGATCACTGGTGGCGATGGACAACCAATGTTCAGTGCCAGTCATCCAACGGTTGGCGATGGGAACCAGAGCAACTTGATTGGATCAGCTGGAACGGTTGATCTTTCAGAAGCTGCTTTAGAAACTGCTTTGATCAGTATTCAGACGTTGAAAGACGATAGAGGCATTCTGGTCGGTGGTGGTGCAGTATCCCTGCACGTTGCACCGAGCAACCAGTTCACGGCAGACCGTGTGCTGAATAGCCCTTATCAACCTAACACGGCTGATAACAACATCAACGCCATTAACCATCAGGGCATGATCCCGCAAGGTTATTCGGTGAATAAGCGTTTCAGTGACCCGGATGCGTTCTTTATCAAAACCGATGTTCCTAACGGAGCAAAGATGTTTGTAAGAGCGCCTCTTGCCACGAAGATGGAGCCTGACTTCGACACGGGTAACCTCCGTTTCAAAGCCAGAGAACGCTACAGCTTCGGTTGGTCTGACTGGAGAGGTTACTTCGGTTCTCAAGGAGCCTAAGTATTTTATAGTGGAGGGGCTGAGATACGCCTCTCCACTTCTTTTTCAACATATTTGAATGGCACTTCGGGTGCTGGTCTAGGAAAGGACTGTTCATTATGGCTACACATTTCCCCCACGGTATTTCTAACAGGACAAAGGGTCATCCTCTTTTTAATTATCCTTATATGGACCCTACGAAATTTTACACCTACTTCGATGACTTCTTTGAGTTTCATGCTGGTATCTACACAATCACCACCACTGAAGCTGGTGGAGGAAGTGCCAGTGAAGCTATTACATCTGGAGAGGGTGGTCAACTCCTAATCACCAACGATGATGCTGATGATGATTCAGATTTTCTCCAGCTAAAAGGTGAGTCTTTTAAATGGAACGCTTCTAAGAGGATGTTCTTTACGGCTAAGTTTAAGATTAATGATGTAACTCAGTCTGACGTTGTAATGGGTCTTCAAGTTACAGATACAACGCCACTTGATGTTGATGACGGTATCTACTTCCTCAAACTTGACGGTGACAATACACCTGATTTTATTGTTGAAAAGGATAACGATTCTTCGCTGAGTGTGGTTCAGATGAATGCAATGGAAGATGATACGTTTGTCACGCTCTCCTTTGAGTACGATCCTCTGGACGTTGCCACAGGTGGATCTGTGTTTAGAGTTTATCAGGATGATGTACAAGTTGGTGAAGTTACCAGCACTACAAATGCACCTGACGATGAAGACTTAACACTCTCCTTTGGTATTCAAAACGGCGCAGCAGCTGCTAAAACCTTAACCATTGACTTTATTCTTGCAGCGGTGGAAAGATAAGTCACCACCTTGGAAAGATAACATCTTTGATTTATAATGGGGGAGGATCAGGAGAAGGTTCTCCCCTTTCTTTTAGGAGAAGAATAAATGACAACCACACTTAAAATTGCACAGGTAGAAGGTGGGGCAGGTGGTAACGGTCTTATGGTAGATACAGTTGCCAGTGTAACTTTGGCAGATACTAGAATTAGACTTTACACTTACGCTGTCACTGTCGCCGCTGAAATCGTAGTTGCAGATGAGAATGGCCCTGTGATCAAACAACCTGTTTTAACCACGAACACAGGAGATAATGTTTACATAGGAGATGACGGGGTAAGATGCAAAGGTAAAGTATCCGTTGCTGGTATCAGTGACGGTGGTAAAATTTACGTTTACTATGGCTAACCCAGATGGACTTTAATTCCCTCGTCAGCGCAGTTGTAGAAACCACTGAGAACGATGGCTCAGAATTTTTAGGTGCTCTTCCTAATATGATACAGAGAGCACAGGATAAGATGATGAATGACCTAGATGATCAGGGTCTTGTCTCTTACGCCAGTGTAGCTGTATCGTCTGGAACTGCAGAGGTATCTGTACCTACAGGTGGAGAGATTATCAAGACTTTTACTATAGAAGTTAGTGGTGCCAGAACTCAGCTAAAGCACAGACCTTATGAGTACCTCTTAGATTATTGGCCAGTATCAGCTTCGACAGCTACTCCCAGATACTATGGATTTAAAACAAATACAGAGATCAGAGTAGCTCCTACACCTTCTGCCACGATAGACTCGCAGATAGGTTTCATTGCACAGATCACAACCATTACTTCTGCAAGTCCTACCAACTACTTTACCACTCACTGTGAGAACGCACTCTTCTTTGCCACCATGGTAGAGGCTTCTATGTTTATGAAAAGCTTTAACACAACTCAGGCATGGCAGCAGGAGTACGCAGGTGAGATAGAACGGTTAAGAAACAGAGCCAGAAGAAGTAGACAAGACGATATGCAAACAAACTTCAGCCCTGCTGGAGGACCTAATACACTGGTTAAAGGGAGCGATTAATTATGGCAAAGAAAGCAGAGAAGAAAATATCAGAGAAGTTTTATCCTATTCCTGATAAGAACCCACCCACTGCTACAAAAAGATTAGCAGAGATCAACGGTAAACCAACAGGCCAAGGTTTTGGCGCAGCAAGAAAGGGACCTAGCGTTGTCGGATAAAAATTGTCAAAATCCTCAGTGCAGCTGTACTGGTTGCGAGGATTGTTCTTGTTCTGAGCCTTGTAATACGGAGACTTGTGATTGTAGAAATGTTACAGAAGAGTGAGTACTCCCCCCATGGACATGAATTTTATGCAAGCGATTTCAGATTATGGTCTAGCAATTGTTGGTTGCGTTGGGGCTGGCGTTGCTGCGTGGAAACTTTTACACTTTTTACTGAAAGATGTTATCGTTAGTCTGAAGAAACAAGATTCTATTATCATAGATTTAATTGATAAAACTTCTAGGCTAGAAATTATAATTCAAAGAATGGATTCAAAGTTAGATACCTTGTTACAAAAACGCTCTAGTCCTTTACTTAAAGGAGACAGAGACAAATCAGAGGATACTTACTAATGAGTAACAAAAAAGTAGCACCACCGTCAAAACCAAAACCTAAAGAACCTATTATTCCAGAAAGCGAGATAGGTAAAAAAGCAAGGGAGATAAATGAAAAAAAAGAAAAGGAAATGAACAAAAGAAAATATAAAAGTAGAATGGGCGGCGGTAAAATAGGCAAGCCTATCAAGTACGCTGTAGGTGGTCCTGTGAAACCAGCGTGGATGAGAAATAGATAAGGAACTGATATGGCAGTTGCAACTACATCAGACTTCAACACTACCTTCTTTATAGACGAGGTAATAGAAGAAGCCTATGCTATGATAGGTGGAGAGCCAGAACTAGGTAATGACGGTATCACTGCCAGACGTTCTCTTAATCTTCTGCTCACTGATTGGCAGAACAGAGGCGTTCTTCTCTGGGGAACAGATCTTGCAACAACAACTCTTGTCGCTGGTACCTCTACTTATACACTAGACGCAGATACCATAGATGTTCTCTCTGGTTATATTCGGTTAAGTTCTAACTCTAATGATTTTCAAATGACGCGCATAGGGTACGAAGAATACGAGGGTATCACAAACAAAGCCACCAGTGGTAGACCTACACAGTTTGCCACTTTGAAAGGAAGAGATACTGTCACAGTTCATTTCTTTCCCACACCAGATTCAGCAGATACTTATACCTTTAGAAACTATAGAATGAAACGTCTGAAGGACGTTACCAAGAGTGCGCTTCAGAATGCTGATGTTCCTTTCCGGTTTCTCCCTGCACTCACCTGTGGTCTGGCCTACTACCTTAGTTATAAAAGACCTGCAGTTCCTACAGAACGAATAACAATGCTTAAAGATAAATACGAAGCTTTGCTCAGAACTGCACTAGAGTCAGATAAAGAAAGAGTGAACCTCTTCATAACCCCACAACTACAGGTAGTTTAAAATGGCTAAACCAAAAGGATTATATGCAAATATAAATGCAAGAAAGAAAAAAGGAATTAGCAGATCTAAAAAGAAAAGCACAATAACAGATAAAGCTTACGCTAACATGAAAGCTGGTTTCCCTAAGAAGAAGAAGAAGAAAAGTGGCAAAAAAAAGAAAGGGTAGTATGAAAGGTCATAGCATCAGCGGTGGGCAGAAGAGACCTACCAAAGCTGGTGCCGGGATGACCAAGAAAGGTGTGGCAAAATACCGGAGAGACAACCCCGGTAGTAAGCTCAAGACAGCTGTTACAGGATCTGTTAAGAAGGGTAGCAAGGACGCAAAGAGACGTAAGAGCTACTGCGCCAGATCAGCAGGTCAAATGAAGAAGTTTCCCAAAGCTGCAAAGAATCCTAACTCAAGACTAAGACAAGCTAGAAAAAGGTGGAAGTGCTAAATGCAAAAAGGATTTTTTATAAGTGACAGGTCTGGTTTTAGATACAGGCTTGATCAAAGAACTAAAGAACCGGGAACAGGGTTTATCGTTGCCAAGAGCGAGAGCGACGGTATTTATAACCTTGTAACTGACCCACTTAATAAGGTAAAATTCTACAGAGATAAACAGATTATTAAAGATGCAAGACCGCCTAGTAATGCTGATCTAAATAAATCTTGGAATGGTATTACAACTAAATGGGAAGATACCACTACTAAATGGAACTTTACATAGGAGTTAAGAACAATGCCCAGAGCTTATTTCAATGCAAAGAAAGACGAGAAGAAAAAAAAGAAGCCAGCTAAGAAGAAGACTGCCAAGCGTCAAGGTTATAAGGATAGAGAAGACGAAAGTTTGGGAATGCGTAGAGGTAAGGCTTCTACCAAGAAACAAAGTTACAAGTCTCGGCGTGATGAAGCTCAAGGAGCCAGAAAAAAGAAAAGCAGTAAGAAAGAAAAAAGAAGTCCAGTATATGGCTTGAAAAGGAAAAGCCGTAAGAAATAAAGACTGAAGGAATAATTTATTATGGCTGATCTAACAAATCAACTGATAGCTAATACTTATAAAGATCTGCTACAAGTTAATGCAGAAACTGCTAATGCTGGTCTAGATGGTACAGTCAGGGCTATTCAAGACGGGGGAGGAACTGCTGGTCCTATCTCTATGAGTACGGCACAGTTAAACGTCACGGGCCAGTTTGCTCTCCGAGGTACAGTTCTCACTGCCACGGCAGATCAGCTTAATACTTTAGCCCTTGGTGGGTTTACTGCTTTTACTGCCAATGATGGTACAATCCTTCTGACAGAGGAAGGTACCTCTGTTAGTACTGCCACCACCAGTGTCACTGCTAGGATTAATCCTTCTCTTACACTTACAGATCTAACTACTACTAATTTAATTGTTACCACTGTAACTGCAACAGGTAAGGTACACGGTACCACTGCTGATTTTACAGGTATTGTTTCCATAGGAACCCTAGACGCTGGGGGCTTGACTTATCCTACTTCTGCTGGTAATAATGGACAAGTTCTACAAACCAATGGATCAGATACACTAAGTTTTGCAGATGCAGGAGCAGGAGGTGGTTTCTTTAAAGGTGATAACGGAGATACAGGTGACGCAACTACGGGACCTAAAGACATTTTCCGTATCAATGAACAAGAGTTAAATACAACTACAGTTATCACTACTATAGAGAATGCGTCAGGAGCAGGTCCTATAACCATAGCCTCTGGAACTACTTTAACTGTCAATGGTAATCTTACAATAATCTAAGAGGATTAAATAATGAGTACATTAAAAGCAGATACTATTACAGCCACCTCTAATAATGGTGATCTTAATCTTAGCGGTAATGGCACAGGTAATGTAAACTTAGCAACAGGAACTGAATTAAACGGTACTGCTCTGACTTCTACATTTTTAGCTCCGGGTGGTAGTGGTGATGGGTCTGGCCTTACAGATCTTAATGCAGATAACCTTGCCAGTGGTACGCTCCCAGACGCAAGATTCCCAGCTACTCTTCCAGCAGCTAGTGGCGTCAACCTCACTGCTTTAAACGCAACTAACTTAGGTAGCGGTACCCTCCCAGACGCAACATTTCCTGCTACTCTCCCTGCTACCAGCGGAGTTAATCTAACAGCTTTAAATGCTACTAACCTAGGTACTGGTACTGTTGCTGATGGACGGCTCCCAGCAAACCTTCAGAGCTTCCCAGCACCGGGGTCTGATGGAAATATCTTAACTGCAGCTTCGGGAGCGTGGACTAGTGCTGCAGCAGCATCGGGTGGTGCGTGGGAAGTTGTCCAAAATGGAACTATAGGCGGCACAACCTTAATCCTTGGAAGTCTAACCAAAACAACCCGTGTTATCATTAATAAATATTCCGGTAGTGGAAACATGGTCGTAGAATACTCTATAGATGGTGGTAACACATATTTAACGACGGGATTAGAAGTTAGTGCTGACGATGCTTACACCACAACTGAATGGACTAACGGAGCGGCTGGATTTAACAGTTCGCCTTGGGGTTCGCTGTACACAGGCATAATGGATTACACGATTTTCCGACCAGAGCAAGCTACGGCTCCTATCATGGCACGGTTTGAAACTTCTGGTACGTTTTCTGCTCGCGGTGGCTACGATACTATCCAAGGCCATGTGAGATACAACACGGCATCAGCGGTAAACCGACTGAAATTCTCGCAATTCCAATCAACCGATAGATTCCTAGTTCTTCGTATGACATATACTTAATAAAGAAAGAGAGAAAATGGATAAATATAATTACGTAGATTGCGACAAGAAAACTTCAGTTATTATGGAGTTTACGGCTGAAGAACAGAAAGAAATAGATGCCAGACAAAAGGCATTTGACGACGGTGCAGAAGACCGCGCTTGGTTTGCCTTGAGGACAAAGCGAGACAAGCTTCTAGCTCAGACAGACTGGATGGCGAACTCTGATGTTACAATGTCGGATGCTCAAAAATTGTACCGTCAGGAATTAAGGGATTTACCCGCTAATACGTCAGACCCAGAAAATCCAAACTGGCCTACAAAACCTTAGTTAAGGAGCGACGATGACTATACGATTAGATGCAGGAAATTTATCGCAGACTAGATCTGATCTAGGACTAGCAATAGGCACAGATGTACTGGCTCCTAACGGATCAGCTGCTAATTTAACCGCTATACCTGCTGCTCAAATCACAGGTACACTACCCGCAATCAACGGCGGTAGTGTTACAGATCTTAACGCAACTAACCTAGGCACTGGAACGGTCCCAGATGGCAGGTTTCCTGCTACTCTTCCTGCTACCAGCGGAGTTAATCTAACAGCTTTGAATGCAACTAACCTAGGTACTGGCACTGTTCCTGATGCACGCCTTCCGGCAAACCTTCAAAGTTTTCCAGCGCCGGGATCTGATGGAAATATCTTAACTGCATCTTCAGGAGCTTGGACAAGTGCGGCGGCAGCGGCGGGAGGCGCGTGGTCTGTCAAAGCAAGCGGCAGTCTTTCTGGAGTTACCAACGTAGATATTACAGGGCTTACCAAAACTATTGCTCTTTATTTTTCAAACGTAAAAAACTCGTCTGACGGCATTGGCCCAGACGTATTTTTCTCAACCGATAACGGATCAACCTTTATTACGACCAGCACCTATGATTATTCAACAATGCACGCTGACCAGAATAATCAACCCGGCATTTCACTCTATGCCGCTGGCCCCGGAAATGATACGAATGAAACGCACAGTGGGCATTTTATTTTATACGGTCCAAACGTAGGAACAGGCATCTCACAAGGAATAACATTTTCTGTTATTTATCCAAAAACAGACGGCAATGTTCAATTTTTCACTGGCGGTGGTTACCTTCCAACGGCAAGTGCCGTAAATGCCGTGAGATTTAGATGTCCAACAGGGGCAACGGCTGGGACTTACTGTGTAGTGGAGTTAAACTAATGAGTAAAAAAACAGTAATTAATCTAAGTACTGGTTCTACACAAACAGTTGATTTAACTGATGAAGAACTTAAAACAGAAGAAGCTTTTTTAAAAGAATGGAATGATGGCGCAACAGACAGAGCATGGGCAGCGGTAAGAGAAGAAAGAAATAAACTTATTGCTGAGACAGACTGGTGGGCTAGTTCAGATCTTACCATAACTGATGAACAACGGGCCTATAGGCAAGCACTTAGGGATGTACCTTCTCAAGGTGATCCACTTAATATTACATGGCCTACTAAGCCTGAGTAATTAAACCATGAGCACTTTTAATAATCTTCTTTTAATGGGTGCAGAAGCCACCGCTGAATCTGGTGGTGGTGGTGGTGG
>CEQO01049251.1_pt1 | contig 12312 bp, 14 predicted proteins | sample 531101 | NCBI WGS metagenome assembly CEQO01 (sample SAMEA2621272, study PRJEB7988) | marine metagenome | isolation source: saline water (ENVO:00002010), including
TCAAATTATTGTATTCAACCTAGGTCTTACAGACGAAGAGAAAGAAGTCATCAACGGATATCACAAGACTCAAGTGGTCGAGTTTCCTGAAGTACCATACGAGGGTTACACTGACTGTATGACAGATGAGCAGACAAGTCAAAGTCGCAATCACGTCTGGAAGTGTGGCGCTGTTCGTCACGCTCAAGAATACGGCAAGAATATTCTTTGGATTGATTCAGGTATTGCTCCATTTACTAACGTTGGTAAGGTTTTTGAGGTTATCAAACGCGATGGTTTATTCTTTTCATCAGACCAGCGCTGGCGAAATGACTGGCGAACCAGTGCTAACTACTGGAACGGCGTCAATATGACAGAAGAAGAGCGCGGCAAGTTTCAAGTCTTTGCTGCCATCTTAGGTTATCAATCCGGCGGTCCATACCAACAAGTTATCGAAGACATCTACAAGGTGTCACAGGACGCAGAGGTCATCCAGAATCCTGCGATGGAACAAGGGCTTAACGAGCAGTCACTGTGGGGCTTGACCGCCAACCGTGCGGGCTACGAGCTACAGATTAACGATGTGTGGGACAATGACAATAACCTAGGTCGCACCAATCGCGGCTGGGGCAGAGGCATGCCGGATCAGATGCGTATCTATAGAGATCGCGACGGAAGCGTTCTAATGAGAGTGTGGAGAAACGACGGCTTTTATGGTTCACGCTATCGTCCAATGCTGACTAGAATTATGTCGGTCGGCGCACCAAAAGCAACAGAGCTTTACCAGCGACTGATTAATATGGCACCCGAGCAATACAAGTGAAACATCTTTTTTCAATAACGTGCAAGTACGACCCGACCAATCCGGTCGTGCTTTCGTGTGTCGAGAGTATTAGGCAACACCATCCTGAGTCACCAATTCATGTAGTCGATAGCGACTCTGAGGACAAATCATATTATGAGCAAGTTAAAAAGCTTGGCGCAAAAGTTGAGGACATCGCGAACCAAAGTCTTACAACTGGAAATATTTGGCACACCTATGAAAAGTATCCTGATTACGATTTTTATTATTTTCTTCATGATTCTATGCTAGTCAAGGAAGGCGTGTTGGACTTGATGGAGCATGATGTTACGGCTCTCCGATACTTCCGTTCTTGGAATGGTGTTGGCTGGACTCCCGCCGAGAACCCCGCAGGAGACAATGGCTTCGTATACGATGAAACATACAGATGGGCAAACACACAATTACTGTCAAAGACCTCGTACAATCCACAGCCGGGTCACCATTTCGATGCCTTGTTTGGACCCATGCTTATGTGCAAGCGCTCTGTGCTTGACAGGCTTAAGCAAGCCGGCTTCGATGGCGTACGACCTACTACAAAGCGACAGTCCGAGGCTATGGAGCGGGTATGGGGAATGGTTTTAAACATGGAAGGGTATGACCTTTCCGAATTATCAGTGCAGGGATATTGTTATGATCCCGGCTACAAAGAAACTCACAGATTTGAAAAGATATTTTTAGGAAGACAATAATGGTAGATAACAGTGAAATTTTGGTCATCTTCGATTTGGATGGCGTTCTTGTTGATGCTCGCGAGCTACACTATGAAGCACTGAACCGTGCTCTCGCGACAGTTGATGAGAAGTATGTTGTGCAGCGTCAAGAGCATCTGTCAACGTACGATGGCTTGCCGACATCAAAGAAGCTAAACATGCTTACAAAAAACAAGGGCTTACCAAAGGAGCTACACAATACTGTGTGGAAGCGTAAGCAGGAAATGACTTACAAAATCATTTCTGAAGAAATGGAATACGATGACCGCATGCGTAGCGTGCTACGTCAGTTAAGAGAAGACGGGCATAGGATTTGCTGCGCATCTAACTCTATTCGTGAATCAGTAAAGATGATGCTTCTCAAGAAGGGGCTTCTGGAATATGTTGAGTTCATCTATTCAAATCAAGATGTGAAGCATCCAAAGCCCAGCCCAGAAATGTATTTGAAGTGCATGATCAAAGCAGGCATCGGACCCAAGCATACTCTTATCGTGGAGGACTCGCACATCGGACGCAAGGCAGCATTAAGCTCTGGCGCTTCTCTGTGTGCTGTGAGAAATCCAGATGACGTGACCTATGAGAAGGTCAAGGGTGCAATTGAGCACAATTTTAAATCTCAAAAAATTATTACACCATGGCAAGGAGGCAAAATGAACGTATTAATTCCAATGGCAGGCGCCGGCAGTCGATTTGAAAAGGCAGGGTACACTTTCCCGAAGCCACTTATCGATGTCAACGGTAAGCCTATGATTCAACTAGTGACAGAGAACCTAAATATTGAAGCTCGTCACATCTATATTGTGCAGAAGTCTCACTACGAGAAATACAATCTGCAACAATTACTAAACCTCATCTCACCGGATTGTGTTATCGTACAAGTAGACGGAGTTACTGAGGGCGCGGCATGCACTACGTTGCTGGCAAAGCAGTTTATCAATAACGATGAGCCGCTTGTCATCTCAAACTCTGATCAGGTTTTTGAGTGGGACAGTAACGAGTTTATGTACTCGATGGTAGCCGACGAAGTGGACGGAGGAATCCTTACTTTTGAAGCGACTCATCCCAAGTGGAGCTTCGCAAAACTTGGAGAAGATGGCTTTGTAACAGAGGTCGCAGAAAAGAACCCTATCAGCAATATTGCAACCGCTGGGGTATACTACTTCCGCAAGGGTTCTGATTATGTCAAGTATGCCGAGCAGATGATCGAACGTGATATCCGTACAAACAACGAATTTTATGTATGCCCTGTATACAATCAGGCATGCGAGGATGAACAAAAGATTAAGGTTTTTCACATCGACAGGATGTGGGGCTTGGGCACACCCGAAGATCTAAATCACTATCTGACACACCACCCTAGGAGCTAGTGTGTATAAGGCTTTTATCTTCGATTTTGATGGTGTCCTTGTTGATACTACAGACATTCAAGTGCGCTCGATTGTTCGCGCTCTTGGGCGTCATGGTTTTGACGTAAGACATCCTAGCGACTTAGATATCGTACACTCTACGATTACAACAAAGGCTAAGCTTGTTAAGTTTTGTGACAAGGGACACATCAGTATGGACCAAGTTGAAGCAATCTACGAAGACAAAAAGAAGATTGCCAATGACCTAATGCTGGAACTAAACCCGCAGCACTATTTTGACAAGAGAGAAGCGTTTCAATATCTCAAAGAAGAAAAAAAGAATATTGCTATTGTGACAAATGCGAACGGCGATTCAACTCGTATGTTGCTTGAGCATTTGGGGCTTATGGAGTACCTTGATGTTTTGATTACGAACAGCGATGTTGTTAACCCTAAGCCGCATCCCGAGCCTTACATCCGAGCGCTAATGCAACTATCTCGTATCGGCTGTGGCTTGGAAGAGTGCATCATCTTTGAAGATTCAGCGGTTGGTCTTGAGGCTGCTCGCGCCACAGGAGCTTCCGTTCATGAGGTTAAGAGTTGGAAAGACGTTGGGTATGGCTTGGTAGCAGATCTTATGCGGAGAGCAGAATGACAAGAGTAGCTTTATGTTTTAATGGACTTGCCGGCGGTAAAAACGACAAGGGCTTGCCTGTCGATTGGCAATTGGCAGTGGATCATTTCAAAGAGAATATTATTAACCTTCAAGTTCACGAAGTCGATGTGTTTTTTCACACATGGTCTACCGAAGCCGAACTTGAACTAGTTGAACTTTATGAGCCTAAGAAATATATGGTTCAAAAACAGATTGACTTTGATTCTTTGGCGACTAAATTTAACAAGAGAGTACATTCTGACGTACCGCGCCACTTTCACTCAATCATGAGTCGGTGGTATTCTAACGAGAAGGTGCTGCGACTCAAGAGTGATTACGAAAAGGAGCACGGCTTCAAATATGATTACGTCATGACCAGTAGATTCGATGTAGCATGGCTTCGTCCTTTGGACTTTAGCCAGTTTGACCGCGACAGCATTTGGTGCGGGCGACATGAGAAAGGAACAGTCTTTGATACGTTCAATGAGAAGGGCATGCCTGTCGAGGGTGTTCTTGAGTATTGGCTATTTGGTGGTTCTGAGGTGATGGACCGCACAAGGAGTCTTGTAAGAAAGGTGCCAGAGTACATTTATGTTGGAAATTGCCGCATGTCAAATCACGATGTCATCCCATATCACATCGAAAAAGAAAACATGTTAGATAACTTTAAATTTAACTTCTGGGAGATTGAAGACTTCCAGTTGGTTAGGCGCTTACACAAAGGTTTGATACAATGATTTATATCGCTCACAGAGGCAATACAGACGGTCCTAAGCCGGAATTCGAGAATAGCCCCGAGTACATCGACAAAGCCCTGTCAGAAGGCTTCTACGCCGAAATAGACGTTAGAAAGGGGAATATGCTCGGAGAGTTCATTATGGGTCATGATTATGGAGAGCATAAGCTGTCGATTGAGTGGTTTGAAGAACGCAAAGGCTTGCTGTTTATTCACGCTAAAGACTTGGCGACATACACATATTTTATTAGACAAAAAGGATTCAACGTGTTCTGGCACCAAGAGGATGATTATACATTAACCTCTGCGGGACAAATCTGGGCATACCCCGGTAGCGCTTTAAATGAAAAAACTATTTGTGTTATGCCCGAAACCGTGTTATACTCTATAAAAGATATATCCCGATGTTTGGGAATCTGCAGCGATTTTGTAAAAAATTATAGATACGAGTTTGGCACATGAGTATGAGAGTACCACAATTTATGCCCTATGTGGGCATGGAAGAATATGAAGCTATTAAAAGTTGCTTTGAAGACAACTGGATTACAGAAGGTCCAAAAGCAGCAGAGTTTAGCGGGAAATTGCTAGAAATTATTGGAAGTAAATACGGTGTTTTCGCTCCAAATGGCACTTTGTCGCTTTATCTTGCTTTACGGGCGATGGGCATCGGACCCGGCGATGAAGTTATCGTGCCAGACTTCACGTTTATTGCATCAGCGAACGCAGTAGAGATGGTCGGTGCCCGCCCCGTATTTGCAGATGTTGGTTGTCATGATTTACAGCTTCGTATTGACGACTGTGATCGCGTACGCACCGACAAGACTAAGGCAATTATGCCTGTTCATATCTTTGGCTTTGCTGCAAACATGACCGAGATTATGGCATATGCGAAAGAACATGAGCTGATGGTCATCGAAGACGCTGCTCAAGCATTGAGTATCAATTGGGATGGCAAAGGCTGTGGCAGTTTTGGCGACACTGGTTCCTTCTCGTTTTTTGCAGACAAGACGCTTACTACGTGTGAGGGCGGTTTTGTGACTACAGATAGTGAGGAGATTTATAATAAACTTCTCTACTTAAGAAACCAAGGTCGCCTCAATCGCGGAACGTTTAGACATCCTGAGATCGGATATAACTTTCGGATGAATGACATCCAAATGGCTATTGGTTTAGCCCAACTTAAGAAGCTTCCTGAAATTGTTGAAAGAAAGCAGAGGAACTACAGTCTGTACAGAGAAGCATTGGCTGGCATCGAGCAAATTGAGGTTCTATCGCCCCCTGAGAAGACAGAGCCTTATGTCCCATTCAGAGTAGTCCTGAGAACAAGAGAAGAAAGCAGCAGAAACTTGATGGGGTTTATGGAAATGAACGGAGTAGAAACAAGGACATTCTTCTATCCACTACACCTACAGCCGTGTTTTGACATTTGGAAAGAAGACGAGCGCTATGATCCAAAGCACTTTGAAGTCACAGAACATGCCTACAACCACGGTGTTTGTTTGCCGTCTTTCCCAGCGCTTACCGAACAACAAATTTTATATGTTTGTGACACTATTAAGGAGTATTACAAGTGACAGTTAATGTACATTCTAGGATCGATCCTAGTGTTTTGCTATTTGTTATCAATCGACGTGAAAACATCAGCGAAAACAGGCAAGACCTAAGCCCCGGCGAGGAATATTTGCAGTGTGCCACAAAGCAGCTAACAAAGGGTACCACTTTCGCACCCCATCGCCACAATGAATTGATTCGTGAAACCAACATCACACAGGAGGCGTGGGTATTCTTACAGGGTAAAGTAGCTGCACGCTTCTGGGACATCGATGACACGCTAATTTATGAAACAGAGCTTGGTGCCGGTGATGCAGCAATTGTGTTCCGAGGAGGGCACAGTTTTGAAGTGTTGGAAGATGAAACAATTTTATATGAATTCAAAACCGGTCCATACTACGGTGTGGAAAAAGATAAGAGCTATATCGAGGAAGCTAAGTGAGAACTGAGAAATACGATATTAGCCAGTATCCGTTTCGGACACTCATCGAAGATGCGCTAGGTCATAAAGACTTGGAGCAGCTTCACACGTATTATGATTATGAGCCATTCACGATGGAGAATAACTCTGATACGGTTCCACACAATAACTTTTATAGCAAGGTCCGCTCCGGTTGGAGTGACTTTGAGGCGTTGTACGATAGATTCGTGGAAGAGGTTGTGGCACCGGTTTATGGTAGCCGCGACTTTATCTATCAATCGCTCCCGACCTTTCGCGTACACTTGGTAGGTAACTGGGTTGTACCAGAGTTTCATTGTGACTCACAGCCGGGATACAACCATCCCGATGGCGAGATCAATTTTCAAGTTGCCATTACAAACATCTATGGCACAAATGCAACTTGGTGCGAATCTGTTCCCGGTCTTGGAGACTACGCACCGATTGAAATGGGCGAGAATGAGTACACTATTTTTTACGGCAATAAGTGCCGCCATGGAAACATGATTAACGATACGCCACACACTCGCGTATCATTTGACTTTAGAATTTTACCACTTGACAAATATTCGCCAGATATGTCAAAGGCTTCAGGTACTAGAAACATGAGATTTATTGTTGGCGAATATTATAAGGAACTTAAATGAGCAAAAAGAGAGCACTAATTACAGGAATCGCAGGGCAGGACGGAAGTTATTTGTCTGAGCTACTGCTGGAGAAGGGATATGAGGTTCACGGAACAATCCGTCGTTCGTCTGTTGCGGAGAACCAAGACAGCCGTATCCAACATCTGCAAGGGCAGATCCATACACATTATGGAGATCTGCTAGACTACCCTTCGTTGGTCCGCATTGTATCGGAAGTCCAGCCAGATGAAATTTATAACCTTGGAGCTATGAGTCATGTGCGTATTAGTTTCGATATGCCATCATTTACGATTCAGACAAATGCTATTGGCGTTCTGAATATGTTGGAAGTGTACCGCTCCATTGTGCCACATGCTGGATTTTATCAGGCAAGCTCATCTGAGATGTTTGGAAACTCGGTTGATGCAGATGGCGTTCAACGCCTTACAACTCCCATGAACCCGGTTAGCCCATATGGGTGCGCCAAGGTCATGGGTTATAACTTGGTTAGACATTATCGTCATGCTTATGGTCTTCATGCATGTAACGGAATTTTGTTCAACCATGAGTCTCCCCGACGCGGCTCTAACTTTGTAACCAACAAGGTTGTGAAGACTGCTGTGCAGATCAAGAAGGGGTTAAAAGACAAGCTTGAGTTGGGTAACCTAGACTCGTATCGAGATTGGGGTCACTCAAAAGATTATGTTCGTGCCATGCACATGATTGTAAATCATCATGAGCCTGACGAATTTATTGTTGCAACTGGTGAGACACACTCTGTGAGAGATCTTGTAGATACTGTGTTTACCAAGTTGGGAATGAACTACGAGGACTATGTTGTGCAGAATCCGAAGTATATGCGACCAGAAGAACTTAAGTATCTTAAGGGCGATTCTTCCAAGTCGAGAGAAGTCTTGGGCTGGGAACCTGAATATACTTTTGAAACTCTTCTGGATGACATGATCCAACGTTGGGAAAAGGAATTATAAGGAGAATTAACAATGACTAATACCAGAAAAATGAAAAGCACCAATCTATCTGATCAAGCGCTTGGAGCAATTATGATGGCGCTTCAAAACTCGCTACTGCATCAGACTGATATTGTACCTGTATTGAAAGGTTTCAATTTCACAACGGACGGAGAAGGGCAGCTTTCTGTCACAAACCCTCCAATCGTACGAGCCGACGAAGATGGCTCAGTAGAAGACTAAATTAATGCCTAGGTACACTTATCAGTGTAGCAATTGCGAAACTGTGTTTGAAACAGTCCACTCCATGAAGGAGACTTTGACTGATTGTGAACATTGTGAAGAACAAGAAGTTTTAATCCGTGTCCCTGCTATGACATTTATCAATACTGGAACTTCCACCAACGAATCTGGTCGGAAAGTTGGAGAATTGGTAGAGCAGCATATTCAGGAAACAAGGAGAGAATTGAAAGATGATAAAAACAAACTTCGGACAGAGGAGTACAAAGAAGACAAATGACAACGATTCAAATATTAATAACATTGTTGATTATTTCTATTATGCTTAACGGCTTGGCACTTTGGTTTATCCGTAGCTTATTGAGCAAACTCTTGTTTGTTTCTAATAATCTCGGAGAAGTCAATGAAGTCATGACAAGCTTTGCGGAGCACGTTGAAGGTGTCTATTCTATGGAAACTTTTTACGGTGATCAAACACTACAAGGACTACTGGAACATTCCAGATTAGTCGTTGAAATGATTGGTGAGTTCAACGAGATATATGTAATTGCTGACGGATATGGTAACCTAGGAGACGCGGAAGAAGAAGGAGAAGTCTCTGATGGCGAAGAAACGTAGAAAGACGGCATACTTTACAAAGGTCCATGAACAGGCGATTATTGACTTCAATAACTCAACTGATTTAGAAGAAAGAGAAAGATTATATAGCAAATATATTGGTCCCGTCTTTAGCGAGATGGTAGACAAAATAGTTTTCACATATCGATTCACATCCCTGCCCAATTGTGATGTACTAAGGGACGAATGCAAGATATGGCTAACAACAGTAATCCAGAAATACGATCCAGCAAAAGGTTCAAAAGCCTTTTCTTACTTTTCAGTGATCACAAAGAACTGGTTTATTCACAAGGTCAAGAAGAATTCCAAAGCCAAGCAATTGGAAATTCCAATTGAAGATGTGTTGATAAAATCCAAGATTGATGACAAGCTGATCGTAGAACATGGCTACTATGAAGAGCGAACAGATCGCGAATTCTGGAATCAGCTATGGAAAGAAATAGAATCTTGGGACACTGGGAATCTAAAACCGAACGAACAGAAGGTGCTGGAGGCAATAAAATTGCTCCTTGCAAACCCTGACTCGATTGAAATTTTTAATAAGAAAGCTATTTACTTGTACATTAGAGAAATCACTGGTTTGAATACAAAGCAGATTGTGAACAATCTTAACAAAATGAGAGCCAAGTACGGCGCGTTTAAAAAGGATTGGAACGAGGGTAAACTATGAGCAAGAAGCAAAATGTTAATGATTATTTAAAAGAAGCTATCGACAACATTCGCGAAGATCGCGACGTGACAAAAGAGTTGTTAGACGACGTATTGCAGTTTCTTGCTAAAGGCGAATCTACCCATCGCGACGTTGGACTGACTGCAGCTAAGTACGTGGAAACATTGCAACGCTCTAACGAGCAACTGGTTAAGATTTCCGGTCTTATGCTCAAGCAGGAGACTAAAGATTCTAGTGTTTCTTTGTCAGATATGGACAAAGACAATATCTATGATATGATTAAGGAGTCATAATGGCATGGCAAGAAAAGGACCGTTTAAAGATTTAAAATGGGGCAAGTTAAATAAGGGGAAATCCAAGAAGATTCAGAGATCTCTGAGTAACAGATATCGTACGAGTCTTATGTCGCAACTTAAGCAAAATGTTGCTGAGTCTGCAACCCCCAAGAATAAGCCCTCTGGTCCGTTCAAAGCTATTGTGCTTCGGGTTGACAATAATTGTCCCGGTCCCGGTGCTCACCCCGGTCATGATGGAGCACCCAATGCATCAGCAGGTACAAGCTTTCTGAATGCTTGGTATAAAGAAATTCTGGCAGTAGACCCACCAGAACTGATCAAGATGAAGGTTAGGATACCGACGCTACACGCATCAATTCCAGAGCCTGAAAAATACGGTTGCGACTGCTCTCCCGGCATGCACCAGTATTGGATCAATATGCATCCAACTTTCTACGCATCATCTCAGGATATTGAAATGCCTGAATGCGGCGACATGGTTGTTGTGTCTGTTGACTCCAACTCGGATGCCGGTCAAGGCGGCGGCGGTGTAGTCATAAGCACGGTTGTTACAAGAGAGAACGACGGAGGCATTCAAAAGGGCGGCGCATGCCCACCCAGCGAGATTGCAGCCGGCGCAGAAGCTAATGCGGCGAGCACTGCAGAAGGCGCTGAAGGCGATGCAGTCGGCGGCGATGACGTGTCTAACACTTCCACTTCTCCGATCAATGCGGGCGACATGTCTTGGGACGAGTTGGCAGACAAGATCAACGATTCAGAGTATAACCCACCCTTCGTTCCTGCTAGAAATGAAGACGGAACACCCAGTTATATGTTTACACCATATGATAGAAAAGGTGTTTTCATTACTGCTGAAGCACTGGGGAGCAGAACTATGGGTTCTCCCCTCGCAGCAATCAAGAAAGCTCTATGGGCTGACATTGGATATGTTTGTATTGAGGCACTGTGGCAAGGACCACCCAAAGGTGGTACTAGCGCCAAGCCTTTAACGAGAAAAACAAACATTAACCTTTTGCGCGAGTACGTGCGTGCATTTAGAATTGCGGGACTTAATGTTTATTTGTGGGGTCATCCATGGCCAGGCAAGGCAGAGCAGTTTAGCGATTATATAACCAGCACCGCTGTTGACTTAGGAGCTTCTGGAGTTGTTATGTTTCCCGGCTGGGGATTTTTGAGTCGCGGTAATAAAGGCAAATACAGTCCTCAAGCCAAATACCTTACCCGAAGGCTGATGCGCGAAGCTAAGCGGTTAGACCTGCAGCTTGGATTCACAAACAACTGGATTCCAGACGAACAATATACTGTCGGGAACAGTGGAATATCAGTTAAATACAAAGACTCTTTCCCATATGCATGTTTCACAGATGTTGATTGGACAATTTGTCAGGTGCTTTCTGCGAACGGCGGTTCAAATATTTCGATTAACACTTATGGGCACACAGAGTATCCAATCACAGTGGCTCCATCTACCGTCGAAGCTGCTGGGGATTACGGTCGCCTTGGTGACCGACCGGAACCGATGATGGGCGGCGGATCCGAGCCTTACTATGCTAAATTTGAAATTGAAGTTGGCTCATCTGATGGCGAAAATGCTTTAGGAGAAAAAGACTTTATCGGTGCTCTAGAAGATTATGTTTCTTTTGGGTTTAAGAATATTATTCCGGCATTTGGCGCATTAGGTCACAATTATCATGATTATGGAGTTGATGGCAGAAAGCCGCCTAAGCGAATGCAGCAAGAGCTTGAGTTCCTTGCCCCACCCGGCGAGCCAGCAATTGTTGGCGGGTTTAGTGAGCAAGATGGCGACGGCAATCAAGCCGGCGGTTTCGGTCTGGGCGACGGCGATGCTTCGGTTTATTGGGACGAAGGATATTTTGGAAAGAAATATATCCGCAGTCCAGATGATTTCCTTGAAGTGACCGATGATTCACACACGGCAGAAATCAGGCAAGCAGTTATGTGGTGGGATTGGCTCAGCTTAGAAGAGACTAGTCAATGTTGGAAAAGCAGCAAGTGGCGTATTGTAAAGAATTTTGATAGGTACAGCCCACTCGCAGTTGACAGATCTGCTGAAGGCGCTGCACAAGCAGACCAGAGCTTTTCTGCATACTCACAAGAAGTCCAAAATGCAATTGGCGCTATTGAAGCATACAATCGTATTGCCGATAGAGATCCACACCTAACAAAATCAAGCGCACAGCAGTATCTAAAGAAGGTCAAGGCTGCTCCAAGCTTGTATAGTTTTGGTGGAATTAGCAGTATGAAGGACATTAATGATTTAGGTCAAGCGGCTTCTACCGTCGCCAGATCTGCAGCAACCGAAATGGGCTATGACGCCATAGGCACAGGGACAACAGATCCGCTGGGAGAACCTTCTTCAGTGGAACCGTCCACCACCGATATCGCAGATTTAGGCGCTATCTTGGGATCAGATCCAACAGAACAACCTGCCTCTACTGAAGGCGGCTCATCTATGACTGCTGGATTGCAGGCATACCCAGCATTCTCTTATATTAATTTTGATGATCCTATCAACCCCAACATGGGTGGACGATCATGGAGTTCTAGTGGCTATCGCGGCGGCTGGGCACCTACTCACTATTATGAGCCTAATGATGCGCAAGCTTGTCCCGG
>CEQO01112596.1_pt1 | contig 12231 bp, 9 predicted proteins | sample 531101 | NCBI WGS metagenome assembly CEQO01 (sample SAMEA2621272, study PRJEB7988) | marine metagenome | isolation source: saline water (ENVO:00002010), including
CCATGGCCAACACCAATCCGCCCAAACAAATGCGCCCAATTGAAGTCACGGTGCGCCAGGTGGGCAGCTTGGTGGTGAAGGACATGAAAACCAATAAAACCACTGAAGTGACCTTGGAAAACCTTGCCGCTGAAGTGAAAAAACTGCAGGCCGATGAGCCCGATCGCCCTGTGGTCATTTCTGCTGAGAAAGCCATTCAATACCAGGCTGTGGTCGACACAATGGACGCGCTGCAAAACGCACAAATCCAGAAAGTGGGTCTGCTGGTGAAGCCAAAAAGTAAATGAGCACCGATTTAACCCGCCCACGCAACGGCTGGGACTTTACACCAGCCCATCAAGCATTGCTTTCCAAAATGAGCAAGGAAAGCGGGTTAGAGGCGCGCCTGGAACCACCAGTAGACCACACTGGCGAGAAAGCAGGCCTGACAGTGTCTGTGCTTGCACACCTTACTTTGGTGGCATTTTTCGTTGTGGGGCTCAACTGGAATACCGAAGAGCCAGCCGCGTTTGAAGCGGTATTGTGGTCCGAGATGCCCGCCAATGAGCCGATTGCCGTGCAACAACCCAAGCCCGACCCCGTCCCGGAACCCGAGCCACCTAAGCCTGTGGTTGAAACACCGCCACCTCCAAAGCCGGTGGAACCACCCAAGGCAGATATCGAATTGCCCAAGCCCGAGCCCAAAAAGAAGCCCGAGCCTAAGCCCGAACCGAAGAAACCTGAGCCCAAGCCCGAGCCAAAAAAACCGGAGCCCAAGCCTGAACCGAAGAAGCCCGAGCCCAAGCCGGAACCCAAGAAACCTGAGCCAAAAATTGATCCTGAACTGGCCAAAAAGCTTCGGCAGGAAGAACTTGCCCGCATTATGGGTGGAGCGCCCAACACAGGTAGCACATCTGCAGGCACCAGCAGAAACAAGGCACAGTACAGTGACCGAATTCGGCAATATGTACGGAGTAAACTGGTATTTCCCGGTGCCGACTCAGTCGACGGAAACCCGGAGGCCGTATTCGAAGTCAAGCAACTTCCCAACGGGGAAATTGTCTCTATCACTCAGAAAAAAAGCAGTGGGTTGCCAGCGTGGGACAGCGCTGTGGAGCGCGCTTTGCAGCGTTCCAGCCCACTACCCAGGGCTGAAGACGGTTCAGTCGAACCGGTGCTTGTCCTCTCATTCCGTCCAAAAGACGTTTAATTCATAGTGAAACAATGAACTACGCCAACCAAGCCATGCATTTACAACAATCAACCACCCTGTGGGACCGCCTGCGTCGATCCGCAAGCATCCTGCTGGCCTTCTTTGCCCTGGTAACCATGACAGTGCCGGCGCAAGCGCAACTGAAAATTGACATTACCGGAGTGGGTGCAAATCAAATCGCCTTTTCGGCGGCACCATTTCAGGGCAATCAGGGTTTGCCTGAAGACATTAAAAAGGTGATTGAAGACGATTTGGTGCGCAGCGGATTTTTCCGCTCTATCAATACCACCAGCAATGTTGAATTGAATGAGTCCACGCTAATCGATCCTTCCGCTTGGAAATCAATTGGCGTAGACGCCCTGATCGTGGGTTCAGTGAAAAAGCTGCCAGATGGGCGCCTGGACTTGCGCTTTAACCTGCACGACACTGCCCAGCAGAAGTCACTCGGCAAATTCAGCTACGTGATTGCCCCCTCGGCTTTACGCCTGCATGCTCACAAAATTGCCGATTTTGTGTATGAGAAGATGCTGGGAGAGAAAGGTGTGTTTTCGACCCGCCTGGCCTATGTTGAAAAAGCCCCTGGGCGCTACCGCCTTATTATTTCGGATGCCGATGGCGCCAACCCACAAGTAGCACTGGCCTCCAAAGAACCTATTATTTCGCCAGCATGGTCTCCAGACGGCACACAACTTGCCTACGTTTCATTCGAAACGCGCAAACCTGTTGTGTTTGTTCACACACTTGCAACAGGTCGCCGCAAGGCCTTGGCAAATTTCAAGGGCAGCAACAGCGCACCTGCCTGGTCTATGAATGGCCAGCAACTTGCAGTGGTGCTGACCAAAGATGGTGGGTCACAAATTTTCTCGATGAATGCCGATGGATCGAGCCTGAACCGATTGACCAGCACAGGTGGAATCAACACCGAACCTGCGTACAGTCACGATGGCAGAAGCATCTATTTCACTTCTGATCGTGGAGGTGGCCCACAAATTTATCGAATGAGCACAAATGGCGGTGATGCGACACGTGTGACATTCGAAGGTGGATACAATATCTCGCCTCGAATTAGTCCCGATGACAAAACATTGACATATGTGACTCGTCGAGACGGGCAATTTCGAATTGCCGCACTGGATTTGGCAGGTGGCACAGAAATGCTGCTGACAAATACCGGGCGGGACGAAAGCCCAAGTTTCGCGCCGAATGGGCGTTACATTTTGTATGCGACCAAGTCGGGCGGCAAAGGGACCCTGGCCGTGGTGTCAAAAGACGGACGAATCAAGTACACCTTGAGCAGTTCCGGCGCTGACATTTCGGAACCCACCTGGGGCCCGTTCATAAATGATTGATTTTGAATTTGTTTTAACTGGTTTTACACTAAACATTCTTTAGGTCTGGAGAAAAAAATGAAACACTCAATGGTCAAGTACTTGGCGATTTCCGCAATGGTGGCCGTATTGGCCGCCTGTAGCTCTGCCGTTCCTTTGAACGACAAACCCACAGTTGAATCAAAAACTGGTACAGCTCCCGGCTCTGATGGCCGTGCCGTGCCCACAGTAACCCCAGGCGATGCTGACCCCCTGAACGACCCACAAGGCGTTTTGGCCAAGCGTAGCGTGTACTTCGACTACGACAGCTACACTGTTAAGTCCGAATACCGTGATCTGGTTCAAAACCACGCCAAATACCTGGTTGCCAACCCTAACCGCAAAGTCGTTGTTCAAGGCAATACCGACGAACGCGGTGGTGCTGAATACAACCTGGCTTTGGGTCAACGCCGTGCTGACGCAGTAAAAACACTGATGCTGGCACTGGGCGTGAAAGAAGGCCAAATTGAAACAGTAAGCTTTGGCAAGGAAAAGCCCAAAGCAACTGGCAGCAACGAAGCCGCTTACGCTGAAAACCGTCGTTCTGACATCGTTTACCAGTAATCAAGGAAACTATTCGAGATGACTTTTAACATCAAGCAAAAAGCCTGGGCAATCGCCCTGTTCTGCGCCTTTGCATCCAATTCCGCATTTGCGATATTTGATGACACGGAAGCACGCAAGGCAATTCTGGACTTGCGCCAGCAGGTTAAAGTGCTTGAAGATCGGGTTGCTCGAATGGAAGCCGCGAATCAGGGGCAGCTGTCACTGGCTCAGTCCCTAAGTGAAAAAGACCGAGAGATCGCCCGCTTGCGTGGTGATCTCGAAGTCGCCAACAACAACATTCGAAAGCTGCAGGAAGACAATCGTTTACTGTATACAAACCTTGACGACCGCCTCAAGAAGCTTGAACCGAAAGCCGTTCAACTTGATGGCGAAGAACTCACGGTTCCCCCCGAACAATTCAATGATTACCAGGCCGGACTTGACCATTTCAAGGCTGGCAACTACAAAGACGCAGCCCTGCAATTTCAGGATTTCCTGAACAAGTACAAGCAAAGCAAGCTTGAACCTCAGGTCCGTTACTTCTTGGGCAGTACCCAATTTGCGCAAGGCGAATATAAAACCGCCTTGGTCACGCAACGCGATCTGGCGAAAGATTTTCCGGACAGCCCGCGCGCGCCTGACGCATTGCTTAGCATGGCCAGTTCACAGCTGGAGCTGAAAAGCATCCCTGGTGCAAAAAAAACCTTGGGTGAACTGATTGCCAAATACCCCAACAGCCCCGCCGCAGCGAGCGCCAAGGCGCGGCTCGAAGCGCTGAAATAATCACACAAAAGTAATCACACCCTGTGCGCCCGTAAACGGGTAGACCCAGTTAAAATACCGGCACTTCAACACAAAGGTGCCGGTTCATGGAAGAAATCAACCTTAGCAGCATTCAAAGCACTGTGCTTTGGGCCACATTTGCCGTGGGCCTTGCCTTCGGTGCCATTTCCCATCGCACCCATTTTTGTACCATGGGTGCAATTGCTGACGTGTTCAACTTTGGTGACTGGAACCGCATGCGCATGTGGCTGCTGGCAATCGCCGTTGCCGCACTTGGCCTTCAGGGCCTAAGTATCACAGGACATGCCAACCTCAACGACACTATTTTCTTGAACAGTCAGTGGTCTTGGTTGTCAGGTATTGTTGGCGGCTTGCTGTTCGGCGCAGGCATGGTATTGGCTTCGGGCTGCGGCAGCAAAACCTTGATTCGCCTTGGCGCAGGCAATTTGAAAGCCCTCATGGTTTTCGTGATTATGGGAATTACCGCGTACATGACCCTCAAAGGGGTTTTCGGCGTATTTCGCGCCAATTACCTGGACCCTATTCGTTTTGAATTCAGCAGCAGCCCTTATTTGCCTGAGCTTTTGGCCAATCTGTTCAGCCAGGAACCCGCTGCCCTGACATCCATTTTTGCCATCGCACTGCCTGTAATCCTGTTGATCGTGGCACTGGGAAGCAAATCAGCCTGGAACAGAGAAGTGATTGTTGGCGGTGCCGGCGTGGGCTTAACCATTGTGGCGGCTTGGTGGGTGGTGTTCCAGGTGGCTTACATTCCCGAACACCCAGATACTCTTGAAGCGGCCTATTTGGGCACCTACGCAAACCGTGCGGAAGGCTTCAGCTTCGTGGCACCCTATGCTTACACGCTGGAATGGCTGATGTTTTTCTCAGACGTGACACGGGTTCTTACCGTAGGAGTAGTGGCTTGCTTCGGGGTCATTTTGGGAGCCACCGCCAGCGCGTTATTAGAAAAATCGTTTCGCTGGGAAACATTCCAAGGCGTTGAAGACACGGCCAACCACACAGTCGGCGCAGTACTCATGGGTGTCGGTGGCGTACTTGCCCTGGGCTGCACCGTGGGCCAGGGGCTAAGCGGCGTAAGCACCCTGTCACTTGCATCATTCGTGGCTTTGGGCAGCATAGTTGTTGGCGCAATGGGAGCATTGAAGTATCAAATGTGGCGCGTTGAGCGCATGGTTTAACTTTCATGACAAAGAAGTGATGAAGCGCTTCTTTTTTTTAGAAAGCTCAGTTATACTCTCGGTCTTCGGCGAATTAGCTCAGCCGGTTAGAGCGACGGAATCATAATCCGCAGGTCCGGGGTTCGAATCCCTGATTCGCCACCAAACAAGAAACCCCTTCAGTGAAAACTGAGGGGGTTTTTTCTTTGTCGATCATCTTTTCCACCGCATTCAAGTTACTTGAAAGTACGTTTTTCAAGCTTCACTATCCCAACCAAAAAGATTCAATAACCTCGTCAAAATACTACTTTTAATTTGTATAACAACGATTGCACAAAACCATAATCACGGTTATTCTTTTTAGAAAGATGCATCTAAAAATGCACATCAACAGTAACAACTGTTAACAATCATGAGAAGTGAGACACGCAGTACTTAGTACCTACATTCTTCACTTCTTCTACAAAAACAGCTTGCTAGGAGGAGATACACGTGTTCAAGCTGAATAAACTATCTGCAGTAATCGCCATTGGATTGGGAGCTGCTCTGCCTGTACAAGCCGGTCTTTTAGACGATCTGATCGGTGCCAAATTCAACCCCATCAGCACTGAAAAAGGCGTGGCGGCAGAGGGTCAGAAAGGCTCCTTTAGTTCGCCATTTGAAGAGCCCTTCGTGTACGAACGCTCAGGCGACAACGACAATAACCCAGATGCCACACCCATTCCGGCACCCGAGAAGTGCATGGGCATTGGTGAAAACGGCAAGCTTCGTTGCAAGCCCGCAGCCGGTACCATCTCGTTGCTGCCGAACGGCGATTTCCTATATTTCAACGCGCTGGAGGGAACTGAAGACTTTGAGTTCAGCATCTTGGTGGATTTTGGTCAAAAGGCCATTAACGACCAAACTCGCCGCATGATCATTCCGAAAGATGCGACTTCTGCGACCAACTGGATTCGACCACTTGAGGTGGACTCTGGCGCCAACCCTGACGGTTACGAGATCACCGAACTGCTGCCAGGTCTCGGCCTAACCAACAAGGAAACCAATAGCTCAGACGGTGCCCTGTTCTGCGCAGACGTGGCCATGCTCGCCGATGGTTCCATCATGGCCGTGGGCGGCACTGCTTATTACAGCGAGCCAGGCAGCAACCTGATCGGGTACGGCCTGACCGAACTGGAAGGTCTGAAGACTAGCCGAGTTTACAACCCCAACACCAACCGCTGGATGCAGGGCAACGACATGAACTTTGGTCGTTGGTATCCTGCTTTGATCACCCTGCCCGACAGCAAAATGTTCGTTGCAAGCGGAGTTACAAAGCTGCTAAAACCTGTATATCCTCAGGCACCAGAGCAAAGTGGCCGCAATGTTCCGCAAACCGAAACATTCGATCCGGCAACTGGTAAGTGGACTGTCAACCCGCAAACTGCCCAGCGCTCTCTCCCTCTTTACCCACGACTACATCTGCTACCCAACGGCCACGTGTATTACAATGCGGGAGGTCAAGCCTTTAATCCCTTTGGTCAGTCCTACGATCAAGCGGTTTGGAACATTTCCGCGACTTACAACCCAAAAAATCAGAATTGGTCAGATTTAGCCTACGCTGGCTTCCCGTTGAAATTCAGTGATGCTGGACTTGAATCACTTACACAGGTTCTAAATCCACTTACTGCAACCAATGCCGCAGTCGGTGCTTTAACCAAAACTTTGACAGATGTTGTGATAAAAAGCCCTCAAGCACTTCAGAAGCTATTGAGCGTGGTAACTACCGGCAACCCAGAGCAGCTCCTACAAAAGGTAGTTGGCGCAGGTATGAGAGGCTCCACATTTTCAATCATGATGCCGCTGCGCCCCAACTCCCAAGGTCTGTACAAGGAAGCCAGCTTCCTTACGGCAGGAGGTGTTCTTCCTTTAGTGGGTCTAGCCTCTCCGGGCGGATATATAGCGGTTGGATCTTCGCGTATAGATACCGTTAAAACTGATGGAGACAATATTATTGACTACCAAAGCGAAGTAACAGGTTCTTTGAACGAAACCCGCTGGTATGGGTCTGGAGTGCTGATGCCCGATGACTCAGTGATAGTCTTTAACGGTGCAGATCGGGATGGAGTTGTCGCGCCTGGCATAGAATTTCCAAGAAAAACCGCTGAACGCTTTGACCCAGCGACCAAGAAATGGACGCAAATGGCTGTGGCCAACAAACCCCGCACTTATCACAACACTGCCCTGCTGATGCAAGACGGCCGTGTGCTGGTGGGTGGTCATGCGCCAATTTCCACGTTGTACTTGAAGAACATCAATCTGGCAGCGTTTGGTTTTGCTCCCAATGACGGCCGTGATCCCTCGTTCGAGATTTACACCCCACCGTATGTGAACAATCCAAACCGCCCCAACTTGATTGGTTTCGCAGGCGGCAACTCGACACCCGCTGGCAATGGAAAAACCATGTTGCGCGAATTCCGCAAAGGTCAACAAGTGACACTGGAAATGGCACCTGGAACTGATATGGGCAAAATTGACTCAGTTTCCTTGGTACGCCATACCGTGACAACGCACTTGACCGACGCTGACCAGCGTACCGTTGTTATTCCCAAGAACCAGCTGACCGTGACTGGGCAAAGCGTACGCTTCACCATTCCAGATCAGGCCGCTGTGGTTCCACAAGGCGCTTACATGACCTTTGTGCGTGCCAAGCAAGCGGATGGTTCACTGCTGCCTTCCAAATCTGTCAGCTTCATGTTGAAGCACGGCAATGGACAAGGAGTGATGACTGCCAATGCCCGTCGTTAAAACGAACTGGGTGAAGAAAACGCTGGGCGCCTGCCTGGCGTTTTCTTTTTCTACCCTAATTATCTCAAGCCCCCTGATTGCCCCTAGCGTCGCTTTCGCACATGCTGAACACGGCACCGAGGGAGGTGTTCCAACTGTCAGTCCAAAAACGAAGCTACCCAAAGGTATCTCGCTGCAGGTAGTGAAAAGCAATGCATTTCAGTTTGCATTGGCCACAGACGGCCAACAACAAATTGAAATTTTGGGCGAGGACAAACGCGCCTTTCTAAGATTCAAAGGCAACAAACTGTATGCGGACTTAAACGCAACAGGTTGGCACCGTTCCCGACAACCCGGTGGCGGCCCTATCCCTGACCGTCTCAAAGACAACCCAAAGTTGAAACCCAATTGGGTTTTGCTGGACAAACAACCTGGCTATGGTTGGTACGATCCCCGTTTGATTAAAGAGGACTTGGCTCACTTTAATCTGGCCATGGTTGCCAACGGCAAACCCATCAGTGTTCGAATCGAACGTATAGAGCCCGAACCCATGACAGGTTACTGGCGCCCAACGCTGGTCAACGAAGCTGACTTCACTGGCCTGAACGCCATGGTGCCAGGCCTGAGTGGCAACAACTTCCTACTCAGCCGCATGGGCACGGCCAAAGGTGAGTTTCAGGTGCTGGATGACCAGGGTGTGCCATTCATCGAGCTTCGAAAAGATGGAGTCTGGCTGAACAGCATGCATGCATGGGCAAACTCAGTTGAACTGTTTCATACCCCTGGCACTGAACAAGCACCATGGGTCAAAGTATCAGAAACTGGAACGGTGACCTATGCGGATCCACGACTGGATAAGAAACCCGCAAAGATCTCTGAAACTGGCAGCTGGGTTATACCTGTCAAACTGAAGGAAGGCGAACAACAAAGTTTGCTGAAAGGCGAACTGACATGGCAAAAGATTGTTGAAAACACCAATTAGTGTTTAGCCGCCTGGAATCACCAGGCGGCATTCTTCTTCAAATCCATATTTGCGTGCAAACGGACAGTCCATCACAGGCAGTATCGATGGAATTTGATAGTACTTCTCCACAGCTTCACGTAACACCACGTCTCTGAACCGGGAGTAATTGAAATTGCTGCCGTCTACGATCGTAAAAGGCACGCCTTCAATCACTTGGGTTTGCACTGAAACGTTACTCAGATAATCTTGATAAAGCGCCGGGTCGATCGGCTTGGCTTTGGCCACAATCCGAATGGGTTTGCCGTCCATTTCCCGCCAGTCAACAAAGGTATCGTCATTGCGTGCATGGTATTTTCCAGGACCAAAAACAGGCACCACCTTGCCGTAGTGATAAGTCATCAAGGCGGCAGGCGAATAAGCCACAGTGGTCAATACGCCGTCTGAAGGCATGTCGCGAGTCAACTCATCCAGAATAGCCGGCATTTCGCGGTGAAACAGCACGTCTTCCTGAAAATCCTGTTTTGGCCATACCGATACTTCAGCATGCATCAAGAGACCAAACAACACCAAGTGTGGGATCGACAACACAGCATTGAAGCCAATGTAACGTTTCATCCAGATGCCCGGCGTGCACAAGGCAAGAAGCACAAAGGCAATGGGTAAAAAGCCCAGCACCCAATGCAAGCCAACTGTTTTTTCGAGTGAAATGACAAAAAACAGGGCCAGTGGCACCAAGAGGGCAAACGCCAAGGCGCTTTGGCGCAACCAAACCCGACTGCCCTTGAGCAAACTCCACAAAGCCCACGGAGTAATCAGGTAAATCATCATGCCCAGGTACGTAAGCACCGTGCCCCAACCCAACTGGGCATCTTCATGCCTGTTCACCAGGTTGAACATGATGTTGTTCCAGCAATTATGTAGGTTGTAGCCAATATTCACGCTGGCAAACGGCAAAACACCAGCCAACAACAGAAACAGGTACTTGAAACGCTGCCGCTGAAACAACAAGTGAAACCCAAACGCGAAACCCAACAAGACAGCAAAGTATTTGGACAAAAATGCCAAACCCAAAAAACAACCAGCGAGAAACATTGCCGCACTCGACTCAGTGCGAATCGCTTTGACATAGGTGTAAATGGAAAGGCCCATAAAAAATATCAACGGCGTGTCGGTGGTAACAAACACGGCAAACCACGATACCGGCATTGACAAATAAACAGCACCAGCCAACCAGGCTCGGGGCTCTTGCTCGCGTGGCAACAATTCACGGGCCAGCAGCACCACACCGTAAGCAATAACTGTGGTTAACAGCAGGGTCAGGCTGCGCACCACAATCGGTTCATTGCCAAGATGACTCAGCGCCCACAACCACCAGCCGACCATGGGCGGATGATCGTAATAGCCCCAATTCAGATCAGTCGACCACAAATGGAAGAAAGCCTCGTCGCCAGTCATGGGAAAAAACCACGCCAACCAGAGTTTGATGACGGCGGTCAGCACAACAGTCCAGACAAACAAACTTTTGGCAGTTCTTAACGTCAGCTCGGGTCCTTGGGATCTGGACGAAGAAAAATGACTAGACATGGATATTGGATATCTCAGGAGGCCAAATACACAAGCACACCCACTGAAGCCAAAAAGCCCCAACTGATGCGATCATGAATGGCGAAATGCACTGGGTCATCAATCATTTCCTTGCGGGAGGTCATGATCCAGATTCGCATTAACCAGTACAAAAACAAGGGGCAAATTCCCCACAAAAACTCAGGTGTCGCGTACAACATCGAGCCATTCTGACTGTCGACATACAAGGCCAACACCAATACAGCGACAAATCCACTGGAGATACCCATGGACACCAAGTAACTCAGATCGCTCATGCGATAACCACGGCCTTGAGGCTGGGTGCCCTCAAGCTGCAAAAACTCAAGTTCGGCGCAACGTTTGACCAATGCCAAACTCAAAAACACGAAAAGTGAAATGGCCAATAACCAACTGGAGAGGTCGATGCCCGTACCCACGCCGCCCGCGATTACACGCACGGTGTAAAGCATCGCCAGCAACAAGACATCCACAAAAGCGGTGCGCTTGAATACGAAGGTGTACATCAAGGTAACCACGGTGTACACCAACAACACCAAGGTAAATTGCCAACCCACCGCCAACCAGGCCACCGCAAAGCCGGCAATGCCCAAACACTTCATCAATACAAACGCCTTGGTGATGCTGAGCATGCCGCTGGCCATTGGCCGGTGGCGCTTGCGCGGATGCTGGCGATCCGCATTCAGGTCCATCAGGTCATTCCAAATGTAAGTGGCAGAGGCCAAAAAGCCAAACGCCAAAAAGCCCCACATCATCTTGCCCCACAAAGCAAAATCTGTTTCATGGGCAGCAATCAGAGGCAAGAACAGCAAACCATTTTTGGCCCATTGCTGGAGTCGCATGGCCTTGAGCCAAACTTTGATGCCAGTACTTCGCGTGTCTAGCCGGTTCAATTCAATACCAGCGGCTGCAGCTTTTCCTCGGGTGCGAAGGGAAGTATTCACACCGAATGCCAGTGAAGACTGTTTCCAGATCGGAATATCTACTGAAGCATCACCAAAATACACAAAGGGCCGCCCCTGACTATCCGCCTGAATGGCTGCCAGTTTTTGTTGGCCCTTCAAATTGCTGTGCTCGCTTGCGATGACCCGGGAAAACAGTCCCAAACGGGTGGCAATCTTCAGCACATCTCGACGCATCGATGCGCTGGCCAATACCAATTCATGGCCAGCCGCTTTCAATTGATTCAGTCGCTCCAGCACCATGGGATCAATTGGCAAATGATCCAGCACCGGATCAATTCTTCTAGATACCTCGGTTTTAAATACCCAAGCACCCTGCATCGCCCACAACAACATTGGAAACACATAAAAAATGTTTTGCTTCAACAGCAGCAGGCAACTCTCGAGCAGCACATCCGATGGACTCAAGGTGCCGTCCAGGTCGACGTAAACAATGGGTTTAGTCATTTTGGTTTGGACAAGCCACTGAGCAGTGACTGGGTGGGCTCTTCTTCCCAATGCGCCGCACCAAGAAACACCATCACAATTTGCTTCACGAAATTGTCGAGCATTTCTTTTTCAATTTGCGGCTGATCTGGCCTGACATCCAGAAAATCCGTGGCCGAGTTCATCATCAGGGTAACCACGAGGCTGCAAATCAGAGTAAGGGTGTGCGTGGACAGTCCAGGGAAGATGTTCAACAGCCGCAGGTCGCTGGCCATTTCATTGGTGAAATGTGCAATCTCATTGCGAATGGCATTGCGCAAGGACTGCGAACCACCTGACCTTTCTGAGCTGATAAAACGCCACTCAAGGTGGTGCTGCTTCAGGTAGGTCACAAACACGCTCACCGAATGTCGAATCATGTCCTCGCCTGGCAGGCTGGCTT
>CEQO01163224.1_pt1 | contig 12209 bp, 10 predicted proteins | sample 531101 | NCBI WGS metagenome assembly CEQO01 (sample SAMEA2621272, study PRJEB7988) | marine metagenome | isolation source: saline water (ENVO:00002010), including
GATGTTGAAATTGATGAATATACCATGATTTTACCTGGTGTTATTATTCGTGGAGATAGCGGAAAAATCAAAATCGGTAAGAGAACTAATATTCAGGATAATAGTGTTGTTCATTCCGATGCTGATTCTTGGATTGGTGACGATTCAACTCTTGGCCATGCTGTAGTTTGGCATGGCAGAATTTTATCCAATAATTGTTTGGTAGGTAACGGCGCTGTGGTTAACGATGGAGTTGAAGTAGGAGAATTATCAATAATAGCTGCAGGCTCTGTTGTACTTGAAGAGGCTAGAATACCTGAAAGAACTATTGTTACTGGTATTCCTGGTAAGCCACGTGGAGAAACTACTGAAAAACATCATGAATTAATTAAACGAACAGCTTCTCATTATACTCAACGAGGTAAAAATTATAAGGCAGAAGGTGGTTTAGAAGGATAATTATATAGTTCTTACATAGATTCTGGTTTTGACATTCCCATTAGATCTAGACATTTTCCTATAACTGTTATAAATCCACCTACCAATTTTAATCTTGTACTGCTAATTTCATTGCTTTGCTTTTCGTCAATAACCCTACAATTTTGATAGAAAAGGTGAAATAATGTTGCTAACTCTAATGAGTATTTTGCCAGATGATGAGGTTCATAACGATCAGCAGAAATCTGTATAATTTCTGATAGTTCTGTAAATTTTTTAAGTAAATTTATTTCATGTTCGTTTCCCAATAATGCTATGTTACCTTTATTGGACTTAATACCTTCATCCGCTGCAGATTTTAGTATTGAAAATGCACGAGCATGAGCATATTGAATATAAAATACTGGATTATCCGAAGATTTTTTTTGTGCAAGATCAATGTCAAAATCCATATGACTATCTGGTGATCTAGAAATAAAGAAATATCTACATGCATCTGATCCAACTTCTTCAACTAATTCATTTGTTGTAATAATAGTTCCAGCTCTTTTTGAAGCTCGAACTTTATCATCGCCTTGCTTAAGGCTTACTAATTGATAGAGTAAGATATTAAGTTTAGATCGATCTACCCCTATAGCTTCTAATGCGGATTTTAATCTGGATATGTGACCATGGTGATCTGCTCCCCATATATCGATTACTTTGTCATACTTTCTTATAAGGAATTTATTTCTATGATAGGCGATATCTGTTGCATAATAAGTTGGTTCAAGATTTGTACGAATTAACACATGATCTTTTTCTTCCCCAAAATCTGTTGCTTTAAACCAGATAGCATTATTTTCAGAGAATGAGTGTTGATCTTTTTTAAACTGATTCATAGTGTCATCGAATTCCCCACTGGTAAATAAAGATTTTTCAGAGAACCAATTGTCAAATTCAACATTAAGATTTAAAAGATCTAATCGTATATTTGAAAGCATTTTGTCTAAAGCGATAGGTTTAATTTCTTTTTCATTTAATTTTCTTGAATTGTTTTCATCGTGTATTTCTTGGGCGATATCTTCAATATAATCACCCATATATCCATTTTCAGGCATTGGATATTCATGTCCAATTAAAGTGGAATATTTTGAATATACTGATTGAACAAATAAGTCAATTTGATTTCCAGCATCATTAATATAATATTCTTTTGATACTATATCTCCGGAAGCTTTAATTATACTTGCCAAACTACTTCCTAGAACTGCACCCCTAGCATGACCAACATGCAAAGGACCTGTAGGGTTAACACTAACAAATTCTATTTGGATATTTTTTGGATTTATTTTTGTGATATTTCCATAATCTTTACCTGATTTTAAGATTTCTTCTAGTTGCTTTTGTACCCAATTCTGACTTAAATAAAAATTTATAAATCCAGGTGGGGCAACTAAAATTTTATCAAAAACTATATTTGCTTTTTCATTATCTATATATGTGGTTAAGGTGTTAGCAATTTCTAAGGGATTGGATTTTAATACCTTAGTAAGTTTCAGAGGTAAACTTACTGCAAAATCTCCATTATCTGTGTTTTGAGGTCTTTCAACTTCAATTTGATCTATTTCAAATATTGGTAATATTCCGTTTTTATGACAAGAGTTTATACTTTCTAAAATCAACTCTTTTATATAGTCTCTAATTAACATAATATTGTTATCAATTATTAAAATATTAATTATATACGAAAAATTATTTTATTGTTTGGTATAATGATAAACCTGAAAAGAAATTTATATTAGGAGAATACAAAAATGTTTCGATTTTTAACTGCTGGAGAATCACATGGTAAAGGTTTAACAGTGATAGTAGAAGGATTACCAGCAGGTATTCCTGTTAGTGAAAAATATATTGCTGCTGATATGGCTAGACGACAAGTTGGATATGGCCGTGGAGGCAGAATGAAAATAGAAACAGATTTTGCTGAAATTTTATCTGGAGTTCGACATGGTGTTACTATGGGTAGTCCTGTTGCAATGTGGATTGAAAATCGAGATTGGTCTACTGGAACAGGACCAGATGGTGTTAATTGGACTGATGAAATGAGCATAAATCCCACTGATGTTGAATACCAAAAGCTTACCAAGCTTAGACCAGGTCATGCTGATACTGCAGGTACTCTGAAATATCATCAAGATGATGCGAGAAATATACTAGAAAGATCAAGTGCTCGGGAGAGTGCTGCTAGAGTTGCTGCTGGATCTATAGCAAAAAGATTTTTAGAAGAATTCGATATAGAAGTTCATTCTCATGTAACTTGTATTGGTGGTGTTCATTCAAATTATACAGGCAAATTCAATTGGGACTTGTTAGAAGAAGCACCGTTTCATCAAGAAAATCCTGCCGGATCTAAACTTGCTGCAGTGAGATGTTTTGATTCTGAAAAGGCATCTGAAATGATTGAGACTATCGATCAAGCTAGGGCTAATGGAGACAGTGCAGGTGGTATAATTCAAATTGTCGCAACTGGTTTACCAATAGGTTTGGGAACTCACATACAATGGGATAGGAAAATCACCACTAAACTTGCTGGCGCTGTGATGAGTATCAATGCTGTAAAAGGTGTTGAGTTTGGTGCAGGATTTAGTCAGGCAGACCTTTTTGGTTCACAGGTTCACGATGTAATTTTACCTAAAGATAAATGGAATAAAGATAGTGGTAAACCAGGAAATGGTACATGGTCCAGGAAAACTAATAATGCTGGAGGCGTAGAGGGTGGTATGAGTAATGGTGAACCAGTGGTTATTAATGCTATAGTTAAGCCTATTGCTACAATAATTAATGGATTAGAAACAGTAGATTTACATACTGGAGAATTTGTTGATAAAGCTCATTTTGAAAGAAGCGATATAACGTTTGTTCCTACTTGTGCAGTTATTGGTGAAGCAATGGTTGCATGTGTAATTGCTGAAAGCATGCTTGAAAAGTTTGGTGGAGACCATTTAGATGAAACTAAACGGAACTATCATTCATATCTTGATACAATCACACCTTAATAAATGATTTGTTCCTCGACCATTTTATCAATATTCTTTTGTTCGATACCTAAAAGGTCGTGTAGGATATAATTATTACTAGAGCCTAGTTCTGGAGCAGGAGTTATTTTTGTTTCAGGAGCATTATTTAGTGTCCATGGAACATTGGGTAGTTTAATATCTTTATAATCTTTATGAATGTAGTCGCTGACAAAATTTCTATCCAAATGATGTTTATTCTCTATAACTTCTAAACTATCCATAGATGCGCCACACATAATACCATTTGCCTGAAGTTTTTCCATCAGGTCAAATTTATTGTATTGTTTTGTCCAGACCGAAATGTCATGAGTTAATTGCACTCTATTTTCTAATCTCTTTTCATTAGAATTATATTTATTTAATTCAGGGATTTGTGATAATTCACAAAATGTATTCCAGTCTTCATCATTTTCTATAACTAGAGCAATCCAAGAATCGAATCCTTTACAGGGGAAAAGGTCATGAATACCAATATTTGTCTCATAATTTCCGTTCCTTTCAATAATTTTTTTATTCATAAAAAAATTCATCAAGGATTCCTGTAATAAGGTAGTATTTGCCTCTGCCATGGAAAAATCAACATATTGGCCTAATCCTGTTCTATATCGTCCGGATAGACAACTAGCTACTAGGAATGTTTGCATCATTCCAGTTAATGGATCTGCCCAAACACCACCAATCATGGGTGGTTTTTCAGGTATACCAGTCTGATAACTCCATCCAGTGAAGCATTGGAGTAATGTTCCGTAAGCTACATGATCTTTATCAGGTCCTGAGTGTCCTAAACCTGAAGATGAAACCATAATTAAGTTAGGGTTATTTGCTTTGATATCTTCATATCCGAGCCCTATACGTTCGATTACACCACTGGCATAATTTTCTACGAGAACATCACTAATTGATATAAGTTTTTTAGCGATATCCACACCTTCTTCAGTACGTAGATTAAGACTCAAAGAAGTTTTAGATTGATTCAAAAAATGAAAGTTTCCACCACCGCCTACTCTTGTAGGATCAGGCCTTCTATGACTTTCAATTTTTATTATTTCTGCTCCCATCATGCCAAGCATTCTAGTACATGTTGGGCCAGCTATGATCCAACTAAAATCTATTACTCGTATGCCTTCTAATGGTAATTTATTCATAAAAGTGATTCTAGAATGCAATTTACATAATGTTAAGTAGTTATTAATATTTTTTGTGTTGTGTTTTGCACGATTATTAACTATAAAGGTAAAAAACACGATACAACTACAAGAATAGGAGAAAATATAGTGTTAGGTCGTTTAAGTAATTTCCCACAAGAGCAGCGAAAAATTATTCGCGGATGGTGCTTTTATGACTGGGGGAACTCTGCTTTCTCTACAAGCATAATGGTGGCTATTTTACCTCCTTATTTTGTTGCTATATTTAAAGATGCATATCCACAGGGTCTTGATTTTGGCCCGTTTACTTTTACAGCAAGTTCTATATGGGCATTAGCTATTGCCTTTGCCACAGCTGTTATTGCTTTCTCGAGTCCTATTCTTGGAGCTATTTCAGATACGAGAAAAATCAAGAAGAAAATTCTTGTTTTTTATACTTATATAGGATGTTTTGCAACTCTTCTTTTGTTCTTTTCAGTATATACAGGCTCCGAATGGGCTTGGTTGCTTATGTGTGCAACTTTAGCCAATGCAGGTTTCTTAGGTGCATGGGTTTTTTATAATGCATTACTTCCTAAAATTGTTAGCGAGGAGTCAATAGACTATGTAAGTAGTTTAGGTTTTGCATATGGATATATAGGTGGAGGACTACTGCTTGCTATTCACCTAGTAGTAATAATATATTTTGAATCTTCTGACTTTGTTATAAGACTTTCTATGGCTTCTGTTGCTATCTGGTGGTATGCATCTGCATTAATTACATTCAAGAATGTTCCAGAACCAGAAGTAGATTCTGTATATACAAACGAAAAAATGACTGTATCTGAGGCATTTAGCCAGGTTATAAGTACTTTGAAAAAAGTTTCAAAGTTTCGAACTGTATTTTTATACCTTATTGCATATCTTATTTTTAATGATGCTATACAAACGATTATTAGCGTTGCTGGGGCATTTGGACCTGATGTTTTGGGAGTAACGCTGCAAATTAATATGGTAACAATATTAATTATCCAATTCATAGCTGCACCTGGGGCTATGGCTTTTAGTGTGTTTGCCAATAAAATTGGTTCCCAAAAAGCACTATTAATAGCTTTACTAGGTTGGGCATTTATTGTTGTAATTGCTCTTGGATTTGCACCATTAACTCCTGAAAAACAATCTGATTATGATATCCAAATAAAAAGTTTAAATGAATCAACATATGAAATAGTTGTAATACCTAGCTCAATAGAAAAACCAATAAAAGCTTTTGACGTTTTAGAAAATTATAATGTTGGGGATCAGGTAGATCAAAATAATGTGAAAGAAATAAAGGAAATTGTTTTAGAAGAAAATTTGTCTCCTTATTCTTTATATATTGATGGTGGAGCTGAAGCAATTTCTGGAATTGGCGGCTCACACAAATCAATTTTGAATGATTCTCTTTCTGTGTGGCCCAAGTTGATGAGAAGTATTTTATGGGAGCCTTTAGGTATCAGTGTTTCATTGCAGTGGATATTTTTAGGAGTATTTGTTGGATTTGTTATGGGAGGAAGTCAGGCATTAGCTAGAAGTCTTTTTGCAGTAATCATACCTAAAGAACAATCCGGGGAGTTTTTTGGATTTTTTGGATTCGTAGGTCGATTTTCTGCAACAATAGGTCCAATTTTATATGGTATTGTTGCAGGTTTAATAGATCCAAGGTTTGGGGTGTTTTCTCTATTAATTATATTACTGGTCGGGACATTTATGCTTTGGAGAATCAAGTTAGATAATGTTTTGAGTAGAAATTAATTTTCTTTTACCCAGTCAATGATTTCTTTTGCATGTCCTTCAGGACTTACTTGTGGCCAGATATTAGATATATAACCATCTTCGTCGATTGCAAAGGTTGTTCTTAAAATTCCAACTATAATCTTACCTTGACGTTCTCTTTCACCCCACGCACCGTATGTTTTTGCAAGTTCTGCGCCAGGATCAGCTAATAAAGGGAAGTTTAAATCGAATTTATTGGTAAATTGTTGGTGAGATTCTTCGTCATCTGGACTAACACCAAGTACTGTAACATTTAAATTTTGTAATTCCTCATTAGAGTCTCTAAATTCGCATGCTTCTATAGTGCAACCAGGGGTATCGTCTTTTGGGTAGAAATATAGGATAGTTTTATTTCCCTTCAAGGAGTCAAGGGAAATGTTTGACCCATCTGTTGATTTTAAATTAAAATCAGGTGCTTTATCTCCTAAATTCAATACCATACCATACCCCCGTAGACACTAATTTATATTTGGCTAACTGCGTTTTTTATTTCATCAAAGTCTGGTTGTTCAGGTGGAGCAACTGCAACTTTATATCGTATTGTTCCTTCAGAATCTATAACGAATACTGCTCTCATTGAGGTAGTGTATCCAGGCATTCCTGCAAAGTCATTTACAGCAATTCCATAGTCTTCAATAGTCTTTCTTGAGTAATCGCTTAGAAAAGGAAAATTTAAGTCATTTTCGTTTACAAAGGCGTTTTGCGCAAAAAAGGAATCTACGCTTATTCCATAGACTTGTGCTCCAAGATTATTATATTCAGAAAGAGCATCTCTAAATGTACAAGCTTCTTGTTGGCATCCACCTGTAAAAGCTCCTGGGAAAAATGCTAAAACTGTTGTTTTTCCTTTTATATCTGCAAGTGTTACAGGTTGTCGTTCATTATTAATTAATGTTAATTCTGGGGCTGGTTGTCCTACTTCTGCTGACATAGATCCTCCTTGTTTGGGTGAGTTTATAAATTGGCTTACATTTAATAGTTTTAGCATTGTAACAAATTAAATTTTTTCTTTCTAGGCTTTTTATAGATCTTAGTTCGTTATACAATTAAGGTGATTTTTAAGCATAAATACTGAGAACTTGTGGAGTATGTCGTGAATCAATTAATGAGCAAAATGGGATCTATAGGACAGTCACTTTGGTTAGATAATTTAAGTAGAGATATTATTGAATCTGGTGAATTAAAATCACTATTGGATTTAGGAATTACTGGAATTACTTCCAATCCGAGTATTTTTGAAAATTCACTCGCAAGTGATTCATACGATAAGCAAATAAATGACATACTTGATAAAAGTGATACCTTTAAGGTGTATGAAGATTTAGTTTGTAAAGATATTAGTGACGCGGCTGATATTTTGCTTCCGATTTTTAATGAAACTCATGGTGAAGATGGATATGTTTCATTAGAAGTAAGCCCACTCATTGGATATGATACAAAAGCAACTATTGAGGAAGCGAAGTATTTATTTAATAGACTTAATAAACCTAATGTACTTATTAAGGTACCTGCAACTAGTGAGGGGATATTAGCAATTGAACAACTTATTTTTGAAGGGGTAAACATTAATGTGACTTTGATTTTTTCTGTAGAACAATATAAAAATGTTCAAAACGCCTATATTAATGGAATTAAAAAGAGAATTGAAAAAGGTCAGGATGTAGATCACATCTATTCTGTTGCTTCATTTTTTATAAGTAGGATTGATACAGCAATAGATACAATACTTAATAATTGTAAAGATGATACAAGTCATCTTCTAGGTGAAATTGCTATTGCTAATGCTAAGGTTGCATATGATGAATTTGATAAAACGTTTTCTTCACAGGACTTTATGAGCGAAAACATGAAAGGTGCCAGGGTACAAAGATTATTATGGGGAAGCACAAGTGCAAAAAACCCAAATTATAGTGATTTAGTATATGTAGATTCATTAATTGGTAATTTTACTATCAATACTATGCCGCAAATTACCTTTGAAGCTTTTATAGATCATGGTAAAGCTGACAACACAATCCAAACAGGGTTAGATCAAGCGAGGAATAGCTTGAATCAGTTGTCAGACTTTAACATTAATATTAATGAAATAACTAATAAGTTACTTGTTGACGGTGTTAAACAATTTGCCAACTCATTCACAAATCTTTTAAGTGCTTTAGAACTTAAATTAGGCGTGAAGAAGTAGTTAATTAAATTTAATTATCTGCACCATCTGCAACGTAACCTCTTTCACCGTGGTCACTGACATCCAATCCTTGATCTTCTTCAGATTCATCTGATCGCAAACCTAAACCTGGTATGATATCCAATGCTTTTAGTAGGATTAAAGTTACAATTAAAGAATAAACAACAGTTACAATAACAAGTATGATATTTTCTACTAATAGTGTCGATGAGCCTTCAATTAAACCCTCTGTTCCACCGATAGCTTTTTCAGCAAAAATTCCTGTTGCTATTACACCAATAATTCCACCAATACCGTGAACGGCGAAAACATCTAATGCATCGTCTAGGTTAACTTTATTTTTAAAGTAGACCGCATAAAACGTTATAATTCCAGTAATTACACCTATGATTAGGGCAGAATCTACACCAACGAATCCAGAAGCTGGTGTAATAGTTGCTAACCCCGCAATCGCACCTGTAGCAGCACCTACACCACTAACTTTCCCACCATGCGTCATTCCGAGTATTACCCATACAACCATAGCTGTTGCTGCAGCAGTATTAGTGACTAGAAAAGCACTCACTGCTTGACCATTTGCTGCTAAGCCTGAGCCAGCATTAAAACCAAACCAACCAAACCAGAGCATTGCTGCTCCTAGAATTACAAATGGTACATTATGAGGTTCTATACCTTGTTCAATATTTCTTCTTCTTCCTACTAATGCAGCTGCTGCAATTGCTGCCATACCTGCATTAATGTGAACGACTGCTCCACCAGCAAAATCTAGAGCACCTCGTTTTGCAATCCAGCCATCTGAATACCAAACCCAGTGTGCTATAGGTGCATATACCACTGTTACCCAAAGAACTAGAAATACCAAATATGTTTTAAATTTAAATCTTTCACAAAATGCACCAGTAATAAGTGCTGGTGTGATAATTGCAAACATCATTTGAAAAATAGCAAATACTTGTTCATCAGGAGTATCAACTCCATTAAGTGCAAAGTTTGAAAGTGATCCTATATAAGCATTGCCACCTTCACCAAAAGCAAGTGTGTATCCCCATAAAACCCAAACAACACTAATTACTCCTAATGAAATAAAAGAATACATTACAGTCGATATAACATTTTTCCCGCGAACTAAACCTCCATAAAAGAAAGCTAAACCAGGCGTCATTAATAACACTAAAGCTGATGCCATTAGCATCCAGGCAATTGAACCAGAATCCATAAATCCCTCCTAATCCCCAATTAAATTTCCAAAAAAATCGTTAGGAATCAATCTATAGAAGGAATGTTAAATTCTTGTTACAAATAAGTTATATATATGTAAAGCTATTAGTTGGTTTAAACTCATCTAGCTAATATTTAGAATACTTTTGTTATGTTGTCCAAGAGTTGGGGCGGGTCCTTTTATTTCGAGAGTGGCTTGTGACAGTTTATAAGGGAAACTAGTATAAGGTAAAACTCCTGCAATTGGATGATCAATTTTCTGATAAAACTCTCGGCTGTTTAATTGTTTAGACTTATATAAATCTGCGGCAGTATTTACAGGGAAAGCTGGAACATGTGCGTCTTGGCATGCGCGATAAATGTCTTCTTTTTTTCTTGTACATGTCCATTCTGAAAGCAATTTTTCAAGATCGACCCAGTTTGTTTGTCTAGCTTTTCGAGTATCATATTCAGGTTTTAAAGACCATTCAGGGTTGCCAATAATTTTTAACCAAGCCTCCCATTGGTGATCTTCTCTAGGAGAAATTGTGATATATCCGTCAATAGTAGGGAGCATTGCAACAATGGCTCCAACTTTTCTATCACTTGCTTTTCTTGATTGGCGCTTTTTTGAAAATGCTGCATCAGCTAATGGCCCTTGAGGCATCATTGTGATGGATTCAAGTTTTGAAATATCTATATGGGTACCTTGAGTAGTTTGTAATTGACTAAAGACTGAAATCATTGTGGCAGTTGCTGCTGATAAACCAGAAACAAATTCAGATTGGTGTCCACCAGCTCGTATTGGTGGTTCTTGATTTGGATCTTCAACAGAACTTGCGATTATATGAGCATAGCTACTCATGTGAAAAAGAATTAAATCATTAGCTTTATAATCTTTGTAAGGACCAGTTAAACCAAATGGAGTAATTGTAGTAATTATCAACTTAGGAAACATTTTTGTTAATTTATCATAATCAAATTTAAAGTTTGAATTGAGTTGATATGATTGATCTTCAATTAAAACATCAGTGGTTTCTAAAAGAGTATATAAATGTTTTATATGTTCCTCATTATCAAAGTCTAAAGTAATACCAAGTTTACTTGTGTTTAATGAGAGAAAAAGCCCACTTTTTTCTATGTTAGTTATGTCATTAGGGAATGGACCTATTTGTCTTGCTATATCTCCTTCTATAGGTTCAATTTTTATTACATTCGCACCTAAGTCAGCTAGTAATTTTGATGCAAAAGGAGCAGCAATATGCTGCCCAATTTCAATCACATTTAATGCTTCTAATAATTTAGGATCTTTATTCAAATTCTCTATTGTCCTTTAAATTCTGGTTTACGTTTTTCTGAAAAAGCGAGTCTTCCTTCAGCATGATCGTCGGATTGTCTAGCAAAAACTTGAGCTATACCTTGATAATCAAATGCAGTATCTAGGTCTTTATTCCATCCTTTATAGATGGCTGATTTAGTTAATCCTATAGATCTTGTTGGACCGTTTGCTAATCTTTTTGCAAACGCTAATGTCTCTTCTTCTAGTTTGTCATCAGGAACAATTTTATTAATTAATCCGAGTCTTTCTGCTCGTTCAGCATTTATTGAATCGCCTGTAAATGCTAGTTCCAAAGTTAAACCTATACCAATGTGGTAGTGTAATTGATTTGCTCCAGTAGCTTGTGCCCATTTAATAAAGGGTATGGCCATATCTAAAGTATCTGATGCTATACGGATATCTGTCCCCATTGCAAGATTAAATCCTCCGCCATGGGCATGACCTCTAAGACTTCCAATAATTGGTTTTGCAAGACGTCTCATTGCATTGACTACTAAAGTCCAACGGTTTGCACCAAATGTATAGTGTTTCACTTCATCTGGTCCGGTTTCTCTAGGGAATTTATCATTTTCCATTCCTTTTAGATCATCTCCAGCACAAAATGAACGTCCAGTACCAGTGAGAATGATACATCTTACATTATCATCCATTTCACAATCATTTAATGCATCGAGAAATTCGTATCCAAGTTCAATGTTAATTGCATTTAGTCTTTCAGGTCTATTTAAAGTAATAGTTGCAATTGATTCAGATTTTTCTAAAGTTATGGTGTTATATTTATTAGCCATATCACTCCTATCGATTCTAAATTTTTGTCACTTTAGCATAAAATCATCCTATTTCGAACCCGTAAATGCAAAAAACCAACACATATCCTTTTAGTTTCAAACGATAGTGTTGGTTTTTTTCTATGTATAATTGCTATATTTTAATTAAATTGTCCACTTTCAGTAGATCCTGCTAGTGCTGTGGTAGCTGAATCTCCTCCAGTTATGGACATAATAACCTTATCAAAAAATCCTGCTCCAACTTCTTGCTGATGTTTAGTTGCTGTATAACCATTTTCTTCTTGA
>CEQO01147892.1_pt1 | contig 12059 bp, 10 predicted proteins | sample 531101 | NCBI WGS metagenome assembly CEQO01 (sample SAMEA2621272, study PRJEB7988) | marine metagenome | isolation source: saline water (ENVO:00002010), including
CTCCTTGTTTTATCACTTGATTTTTATGATAGGCAGCCCTATATAGTTTATAAGGGCTGCCCTTATATCGTTACTACAGCCTTTCTTTCATGCAGCTATCGTTGCTACAGCTTTGTATTTTATCTTCTTTAAACTGTCATTCTCTTCAATTTATTATCACCTTCAATCTCATTAGTCAGCGTTCAAGCGGCTGGTGATCGTATGCTTGTTCACGCGTTTATCTTATAGCTTATATGCCTTGATACATTTTAGTCGTTGTTAAAAGATTGACTATCTACGGCTATCATGTTGATATGAATAAACGCTGATGAAATACTCAGTCAGTAATGAATAAGAGCTATTATCCAGTTATAACCCTGATATTTGCGCTTGAACATTCACCATATCGCCCTAATTTATCAGTTAAGCTATTCAATTATAAAAAGTTATACAACCGTAGGAATTCGTTATGTTAAGTCGTCATCTTGAAGTTTCTTTACGTTTAGCAATGACGCTTGCGCGCCAAAAATCGCATGAGTATCTCACTGTTGAGCACTTACTACTAGCGCTGCTTGAGAACACTCACGCGGTCAACACACTGACAGCCTGCAATGCTAATATCTCAAGCTTGCGTACAGAGCTTGAAACTTATATTAATAAGCATACGCCAACGGTAGATGTCGATCTAGAGCAGTCTCCGCAGCCGACTCAAAGCTTCGATCGTATCTTGCAGCGAGCTATTTTTCATGTGCAGTCTATTGGCGGTGGCCGTTTGGTTGAAGGGTCAGATATTTTAGTTTCTATGTTCTCAGAGCATGATACTTACGCTGTCTATTTGCTCAAAAAACAAGGCATCAGCCGCTTGGAGCTGACTCAATATCTCTCGCACGGTCAAGACAAAGACGAGCCTGCGGAGTCGCGCTCTTCTATGACGGGCGAGCGCCGTAGTGCTCAAGAGAAGACCAGTAAAGATCCTCTAGTGGAGTTTGCTACTAACCTTAATCAGCGCGCCGCTGAAGGCAAGACAGATCCACTCATTGGCCGTGCCCTAGAGATTGAGCGCACTGCCCAAGTATTATGCCGCCGCCGCAAAAACAACCCGCTGTTAGTCGGTGAGCCTGGCGTGGGTAAAACCTCCATTGCTGAAGGTTTAGCTTGGTTAATTATCAATGATAAAGCGCCCAAACCACTCAACGGCTGCGTGATTTATAGTTTAGATATCGGTTCGCTAATTGCTGGTACTAAGTATCGCGGCGACTTTGAGAAACGTATGAAGTCATTGCTTGATGCGCTCAAGAAAAAGCCAAATGCCATCTTGTTTATCGATGAGATTCACATGATTATCGGTGCTGGCTCCTCTATGAGTAGCAATATGGACGTCTCTAATCTGATCAAGCCGGCGTTAGCCAATGGCGAGCTGCGCTGTGTTGGTTCCACGACCTTTACAGAATATCGTCAAGTGTTCGAAAAGGATCATGCACTCTCGCGTCGTTTCCAAAAGATCGATGTCAAAGAGCCTAGCGTAGACGACAGTATTGATATCTTACGCGGTCTAAAACCGCGTTATGAAGAGTTTCATAATGTCGAATATACTGACGAGGCTTTAGTTAGCGCAGTAGAGCTGTCCTCTAAGCATATTCATGAGCGTTTCTTGCCAGACAAAGCGATCGACGTTATCGACGAAGCGGGTGCGTACAAGCGTTTGGGCGTGATTCCTGATGCCGAAGACATCAAAGCAGAAGAGAGCTTTATCGCCGATCTCGAACAAGACATCGATGATACCGATTATGATGATATCGACGCCAGTCTTGAAGACGACACTGATAACGAGATGAGTGAGCAAGCAGCATTAGCGAAGTCGGATGATAAGTCGCAGACTCATACAAATGCTCAGCAAGCTACTGATTTTGATTATGCTGGCTCTAATAAGGCACAAAAAGCACCGATTAAAATCGATGTGGCTGATATCGAAGCGATTATCGCTAAACTAGCTCGTATTCCGCCTAAGTCTGTCTCTACCGATGACAAGAGTATCCTTGAGCATTTAGATCGTGACCTTAAACATCTCGTCTTTGGTCAAAACGAAGCGATTGAAAACCTAGCGGATGCGATCAAACTATCGCGTGCCGGTCTTAAAGCGCCAGACAAGCCTATCGGCTCCTTTATGTTTGCAGGGCCTACTGGGGTGGGTAAAACCGAAGTTTCGCGCCAATTGGCTAATTTGCTGGGCGTTGAGCTGGTCCGTTTCGATATGAGTGAGTATATGGAAGCGCATACAGCCTCTCGTCTGATTGGTGCACCTCCAGGCTATGTTGGTTTTGATCAGGGCGGCTTATTGACTGAAAAGATCAATCAGCATCCGCACTGTGTGTTGTTGCTTGATGAGATTGAAAAGGCTCATCCTGATGTCTTTAACTTGCTACTGCAAGTGATGGATCATGGTACTTTGACAGACAATAATGGCCGTGTGGCAGTCTTTAAACAAGTTATCATCATCATGACCACCAACGTGGGCGCTGAGAGTATTAGCCGCTCATCTATGGGTTTCACGGAGCAAGACCATAGCCGTGATAATACTGAAGCGCTTAAGCGGGTGTTTACTCCAGAGTTTCGTAACCGCTTAGATGCGATTATTCAGTTCAACGCGTTAGAGCCTTCAGTTGTCACCTCAGTGGTTGATAAGTTCTTGGTTGAGCTACAAGTCCAGCTCGATGACAAACAAGTCACTCTTGAGATTGATGACGAAGTACGTGATTATCTAGCGGATAAAGGCTATGATCGTCTGATGGGCGCACGTCCTATGCAGCGCCTCATTCAAGATGAGATTAAAAAACCGCTTGCCAGTATGATCTTGTTCGGTGATTTGGTAAATGGCGGGGTTGTGCAGCTCACTTTAGCACCGGAAGAGGAGCAGACGACAGAGTCGGTAGATCTTGATAAGAGCAGCCGCAAAGCAAATAGTTCAGACGACAGCCGTATACTTTTGACAGTCGTTGAGACTCATGAGCCGCGCTCAGATTCTGAATCTGTCGCTAGTTAATATGATCTTTGGTTACTATAACGACTATCTCTATCTATAGAGGTAGTCGTTTTTTTTATGCACTTATTCTCGTTTGAGCTAATTTGTTTGCTCAATTTATTTTAAAAGTCTAATGAAAAACAACCGTTATTTTTGTTACCCTCGCTAGTAAGATTTACTGATAATTAATAAGGCTTGATAACCATGAATTTATTTGACGATCTATCTGATGATGACTCTAACACTAAGACTGCCGCCGAAAAAAAGGCGATTTTAGATAAAGTAAAGCTCCCAGAGGATTGGAAGCGCGCTCTAGAGGAGGAGCTGACCTCAGAGAATATGGATGAGCTGCGTGAGTTCTTAAAGCAAGCCTATCAGTCAGGTGATAGTATCTATCCGCCAGCGCCTTTAATGTTTAATGCGCTAAACTTGACGCCTTTATCGAATGTCAAAGTGGTTATTCTCGGCCAAGACCCTTATCATGGCGCAGGGCAAGCGATGGGTTTATCTTTTTCCGTCCCTAAGACCATACCTAAGCCACCATCGCTGAATAACGTACTAAAAGAGATGGCAAGCGATATCGGTATCACGCCCTCTAAGCATGGCGATCTAACCTATTGGGCACAGCAAGGAGTATTATTACTCAACAGCTCGTTGACGGTTCGCGAGGGCGAGCCCAATAGCCATCAAAACGCGGGATGGGAGCAGTTCACCGACAAAGTTATCGATGTGGTCAATGAGCAAACTGAGCATACTGTCTTTATCTTATGGGGCAGCAAAGCGCAGAAAAAAGGCAAGTATATCGATACCGATAAGCACCTGATTTTGACGGCGGTGCATCCTTCGCCATTAGCTGCTAATCGTGGAGGCTTCTTTGGCACAAAACCTTTTTCGAAAACGAACGATTATCTCAAACAGCATGGTCAGACACCGATCGATTGGCAATTACCGCAGTAGCTTACTATGTTTACTATGCAAATGAGCAGTCAACGTTTATTATTATTGCCTTTGTGGCAGTTCTCTAATGCTTTGCAGCCTTTACAGGTTAATAATGAGCTATCTAGGGCAGTTACTGGTAACGAGCTGGCCAATTGTCGTTTTTGGTCACTTACAGATTACTACTGGATGCAGTATGCTTTGACGCTTGCTAAGCGGGGCGCTGGGCAGGGAGAGGTACCAGTAGGCGCCGTTTTAGTCCATGATCATAGCATTATCGGTGAAGGGTTTAATGAGCCTATAGGCCGTCACGATGCGACAGCTCATGCGGAGATGACAGCCATAAGAGCGGCTTGTCGGCATCTTAATAATTATCGCTTGCCGGTGGGTACTACATTATATGTTACCTTAGAGCCTTGTACGATGTGCATCGGCGCGCTTATTCATGCGCGTGTAGGCAGGCTCGTTTATGCCACTAATGAGCCGCGCGCTGGCATGGTCGGCAGTCAGATGAATCTGAGCACTCAGCCTTTTTATAATCATCAGATACAAGTACAACAAGGGCTATGCCAAGAGTCTAGCAGTCAACTACTAAAAGCATTTTTTCGTCAGCGCCGACAGGCGTTAAAAGCTAGTAAAATTCAGCAAACACAGCACCAGTAAGTACTGTAAGAGTAGACATGTTATCCAAAGGCTAATAAAAGCGATGCCATCGTCAGACAATGGCATCTATCTAGTGCTAGTGCCAGCCGCGTTATCTTGCTATAATATGACGCTATTTAATTGCGTGAACCTGCTTTATTAGTCGATAAAAGTTTTTAGCTAGCTACTAGCTATTACTTGAATTGATAATTGCTTCTATCAGCGTTTTGCTGACTAGGACTGCTAACCAATAATGACTGAGCCATTATGACTGCACCTGAGCTATCTAACCCCTCTGTTAAGACTGACTCTGCTAATCAACAGAGCCAAGTGTTGCCAGAACGCTTTCCTGTGATTTGTATCGACGGTCCTAGTGGTGCCGGTAAAGGTACGGTTGCTTGGCGATTGGCGCAAAGCTTGGACTATCAATTGCTAGATTCTGGAGCCTTATATCGGATCGTCGGTCTAAAAGCTTTTGAGGCCGGATTGCTGGGTGCTGATGGCAGTAAGACTATTGATGAAGCTGCTTTGTTGCAGCTAACCCAAAGCTTAGACATTGCGTTTGAGCTGAACAACACCTCAGGGCGTATCGATATTATCGTCAATGATGAGCGCGTTGGTGAGCAAGTCCGCAATGAAACGGTTGGTGGTTATGCTTCGAAAGTGGCGGTATTCCCTGAAGTGCGCCAAGCTTTGTTGCAGCTACAGCAAGACATGGCTACGCGCTCAGGTCTAGTGGCTGATGGCCGTGATATGGGTACAGTCGTGTTTCCTGATGCTGATGTTAAGGTCTACTTGACAGCTAGCCCTGAGGCGCGAGCTGAACGCCGAGTATGTCAGCTAGAGCAGGCCGGACAAGTCGCGGACTACCAGGCTATCTTAACGACGATTAAAGCGCGCGACGATCGTGATGAGAACCGGAGCACTGCGCCGTCAAAGCCTGCCTCCGATGCGCTAGTATTAGATAGTTCAGCACTGCCTGCAGATGTGGTTTACGAACAGATTAAAAGCTACTGTCAGCAACAAGGGATATGCTTTTGACAGAAATATAACGATTAATGAGTCGTAAACGATGCAGTTTTAGGGTAAAATAGTAAGATTAAAGCATTGAGTCATGTTTTCACTATTTGCATGTGTTTCTACTTAATACTAAAAATAGTATAATACTGATTTAACTAGGTTTTTAGACTGTTGCTACTAGTGAGTTGCTACAACGATGCGCTTATTATTAACAACTGTTTTTTTATATGATTTTATAAGATATAAAACCAGCATAACGTTTTATAAAATCATAAATTTGATCCGTACTGTGCTGGACAGGCTACGGCTACACAAAGGTAGATATAATGGAATCATTTGCTGAACTATTTGAAGCGAGCATCGAAGAAACAGGCTTAGATATCGAGCGTGGCTCGGTTATCACAGGTGCTGTTGTTGCCATCGATAACGACTGGATCACTGTAGATACAGGTCTTAAATCTGAAGGTATCGTCGCTCGTGAAGAGTTTTTAAGCGAAGAAGGCGAACTTGAAGTTGAAGTTGGCGATAGTGTTGATGTTGTCGTTGAAGCCGTAGATAACGGCATGGGTCAAACCTTGCTGTCACGCGAAAAAGCGAAGCGTGTTGAGACTTGGAACTTCCTTGAAAAAATCGCTGATAACGATGAAATCGTTAAAGGTATTATTTCAAGCAAAGTTAAGGGCGGTTTTACTGTTGATATCGGTTCAGTACGCGCTTTCTTACCAGGTTCATTGGTTGACGTTCGTCCTATCCGTGATACCACGCATCTTGAAGGCAAAGAGCTAGAGTTCAAAGTGATCAAACTTGATCAAAAGCGTAACAACGTTGTGGTTAGCCGCCGTGCGGTTATGGAAGCTGAAAATTCAGCTGAGCGCGAAGAGCTGTTGAACAAGCTTGAAGAAGGTATCGAGATCGAAGGTATCGTTAAGAACCTAACCGATTACGGTGCGTTCGTTGATCTTGGTGGTATCGATGGTCTACTTCACATCACTGACATGGCATGGCGCCGTATCAAGCACCCATCTGAGGTGGTTGAAGTCGGTCAAGACCTAAAAGTTAAAGTATTGAAGTTTGATCGTGAGCGTAACCGCGTAAGCCTAGGTCTGAAGCAATTAGGCACAGATCCTTGGGATAACGTTGGTGGTACTTACCCAGTAGGTAGTATCGTTAAAGCTCGCGTCACCAACCTAACTGACTATGGTTGTTTCGCTGAGATCTCTGAAGGCATCGAAGGTCTAGTCCACGTATCAGAGATGGATCACACCAATAAGAACATCCATCCTTCAAAAGTCGTACAAGTTGGCGATGAGATTGATGTGATGATCCTTGATATTGACGAAGAGCGTCGTCGTATCAGCCTAGGTATCAAACAGACTCTAGCAAACCCATGGGATGAGTTCGATAAGAAGCATGAGCGCGGTGATAAGATCACAGGTACTATCAAGTCTATCACTGACTTTGGTATCTTCATCGGTCTAGACGGCGGTATCGACGGTCTGGTTCATCTGTCTGATATTTCTTGGAATGAGACTGGCGAAGAAGCTATCCGTAACTACAACAAAGGCGACACCGTTGAAGCTATGGTATTGTCTGTAGATGCAGAAGCGAACCGTATTAGCCTAGGCGTGAAGCAGTTAAGCTCTGATCCATTCAACGAATACCTAGTCGCTAATGATCGCGGCGCTATCGTTAATGGTAAAGTCAAAGAAGTTGATGCTAAAGGCGCGACTGTTGAGCTTGCTGATGAAGTTGAAGGCTATCTACGTGCCTCTGAGATTCAACGTGACCGCGTAGAAGATGCGACTAAGCATCTATCTGCTGGTGATGACGTTGAAGCGAAAATCATCAGTGTTGATCGCAAAACGCGTAATATCAGCTTGTCTATCAAAGCCAAAGACGAAGCTGAAGAGCGTCAAGCGATTAAAGATCTTGGCGGTGCAGGAGCAGCTCCAGCAGCAGGTTCTGATGCTCAGCCTAAGACTATTGGTGACTTGATCAAAGAGCAAATGCAGTAAATCTCTGATTTGTTTGTATAGATAATAAATAAAAAAGCGACTTCGGTCGCTTTTTTTTATGTTCTAATTTCAATAGGTCTTAATATAAGTTGTCAAATACCAGATGACAAAGCTGCTTTTTATAAAAAATAAAAAACTTTTAGCTAAAATGAGCAAACTTTGATTTCTATTTGTTTTTATTTGAGATATCATTTGTCACCACGAGTTTTGAGACGTAAACTAATATTAAGTGCTTGAACAAGTGCAGTTTTTTGTTTTTAATCTGACAAATCTAAATCAATAAGGCAAGTGTGACAATGCAGCAAGCGATAAATAAATCTGACTTTATTAATAATTTGAGTGTCAGCTGTGATCCAATGGCTGAGAGCGTGGTTGATGATGCAGTGCGTGAAATACTCAATCTTATGGTAGACACTTTAGCGAATGATGGCCGTGTGGAAGTACGCGGTTTTGGTAGCTTTTGTTTGCATCACAGACGCGCGCGTATAGGGCGCAACCCCAAAACGGGAGAAAGTGTACCTGTCCCTGCAAAAGCTATTCCGCATTTCAAGCCAGGTAAAGCGCTACGTGAAGCGGTCAATGACAAAATAGCGGTATAGTTACTTTTGGTTCGATATTGCAGCTAAGGTTTTGATCGAGATTAGCCTCTACCAACAGATGACTACTAACTAAAAGGTAACCCATTATGCGCTTTATACTGTTTGTCCTACTATTTCTGAGCTTTGCCTACGCGCTTGGTTTGGTATTAGCAAATAATTCTGATATTGGGGTGAATTTGTTATTTTCACAAGCGCCTGCTATGAACTTAGGGTTGCTGCTGATTTTGAGTATGACTCTGGGTATTGTAATTGGTCTTATACTGTCGTTACTACTGTTTCGAGTATTTCAGAATAAATGGGAGATTTCCCGTCTGCAAAAAAGTAACGCCCATCTACAAGAGCAGCTCAATCAAGCCAATATCGCTATCGATCGTCAAGCGAATGCACCCACCGCCGAACAAGCTGTCTATGGCACGCCAACTCAGCCTGGCGTAGTCGCTGATGAAAGTGATAACACCATTGCTGCTAAGACCAGTACCATCAGCAAAACTCCTCGTCGTTGATGGAGTTATGGCATCACTTTAATACCAACTCACTAATTACTATTTAAAAAAAGCGGTAAACTCATGACGGATATTTTGGCGCCTCTCAAAGCAGCTTCTACAACCCTGACTTCTCCTGTTGTTGTGGCTTTAGATAATACTTCCTTAGACGCCGCTCTTGCGTTAGCAGATAAACTAGACCCTACGCTGTGCCGTCTTAAAGTAGGCAAGGAGCTATTTACCCGCTCAGGGCCTGCTATCGTACAGGCGCTACAAAAGCGAGGCTTTGAGGTATTCTTAGACCTCAAGTTCCATGATATTCCTAATACTACCGCGCAAGCCGTCATGGCTGCGGCTGATTTAGGTGTGTGGATGGTTAATGTCCACGCTAGCTGCGGTTATGATGCTATGGCACTAGCAAAACAGCGCCTAGTCGAAGGCGGCTATGATACCTTGCTGATTGCAGTGACCGTACTGACCTCGATGAATCAACAGAATTTAGCGCAAATCGGGGTCAATAATGAGCTTGAAACTCAAGTCAGTAGGCTTGCACAATTGACCCAAAAAGCTGGTCTCGATGGGGTGGTTTGCTCCGCACAAGAGGCAAAAAGGCTCAAGACATTATGCGGTGATGATTTTAAACTGATTACCCCAGGTATTCGTTTGCCAGAAGATAACAGTGATGATCAGCAGCGCATTTGTACGCCTAAGCAAGCCTTAGAAGACGGCGCGGACTATCTAGTGATCGGCCGCTCTATTACCAACTCGCCTGATCCTACTGCGAAACTACAGACTATTTTACAAAGTATAGATATCTAAGGTATAGCTGCTATCGGTATAAGCTATTATGATGAGATATCGTTAACGCCGCCTTATACTATTATAAAAAGACAACCTAGCCGTTGTCTTTTTTAGTCTCTAACGCCATATAAATAAATGCTACACTAGGTGAGCGTTTTAGCTTTATTGCTACTACAGTTTAGAGTCTACGTTGTTAACCTATTTATTATATTGAGTTGTATGAAATTCCAGATATTAAGCGATCTTCATATCGATAGCTATGTCAGACAATCGCATCCCATAGGACATATTCCAAAGACTGATGCTGATATTGTGTTGGTCGCAGGCGACACCGCTAATAGTGACAGCGGTATGCCTTGGCTACAACAGCAAGCTACGCGGCTACAAGTTCCTCTGCTAACGATTGCAGGTAATCACGAATATTTTAACGAAGATATTTTGCATTTTGATAAAAAGCTAGCGACTTGGGATAACTACGATGCGACTCAGCATTTAGGCTTGCGTTTTTTGCAGTGCCAGCATATCGACATTGGTGAGGTACGAATATTAGGCTGTACGTTATGGACGGACTATCAATATCAGGCTAATGGCGATACTATAGATATTGCTAAGCGCTTTATGCGCGACTATAAGCAAATATACGTAGGTCATAAGCTGTTTTCACCAGAGGTCTCAATGCAGATTCATGATGAGCAGCGGCAATGGCTCAAGCAAGCGCTGATAGCCGCCAAGCAGTTAGGCAAAAAAACGGTAGTGATGACTCACCATAGTATTAGCCCTTTATCAGTGTCCCAAAAGTACGCCACCTTACCGAGTAACGCCGCTTTTGTCACCGATTTGTCTGCTTGGATGTTTGAGGACTGGGCGCCAACGCTTTGGGTGCATGGTCACACTCATGAAGCCTTTGATTACCGTATCAATGACACTCGTGTTATCGTCAATCCGCGTGCTTATCCTAACGAAGTGAGCAGTACTGCTCTTGAGTTCGCTTGGGATAGAGTTATCGAAGTATAAGATAGCGAGTGGGTTTTATGATGGCTACAGTGGTGACTCAAATTGTATTTTCCCCCTTATAAATAAACAGCTCGTTATACTATCTTTTATGACTAATACTACCGATCCTAAGCATACTAACTCTCATGTGAGTGTGCACTCAAGACATAGTCCAAGCATGCCAGCTCCAGCGCATCTGCCAGATAGCATGATGTCTTCTGTTGGGGTGTTGCCTGAGGACAAGCGGCTGATACTATTTACTCGGCACTCTTTACGTGAGCGCTCAGACGGTAACGGTTTTGCCAGTTATCAGCTGCCTTTGACTCCTAGAGGCCGCGTGTTAGCCAAATCTTGGGGACGCTGGCTCGCAGGGCATCTGCCGTACTCCTTAGATGTGGATAGTCTCTCAAGTCCGATAGGACGCTGTATAGACACCGCTATGCTCATGCAACAAGGCGCAGGTCTTAGCCGTAGTATTGTCCATCAGTCACTACTGGTAGAGCCGGGTAGCTTAGTCACCGATCCTGAGATTGCCAATCCGATATTTAAAGAGATTGGCGTGCTGAACTTTATCAATCGTTTTTTGCAAAACAATCTTGAGGGGACCAAGAATCCCTATCAAGGCGGCTTAGATATTCTCTCACTATTTTATCAACATCAGCCGCAGCCAGGTCATATGCTGCTAGCAGTGAGTCATGATACCTTGTTATCGGCATTCTTAGCGGTCATGCTCGACTTTATAGAGATCGACTGGAATGATTGGCCTAAAATGATGGAAGGGGTATTTTTATGGTTCGATGAAGGCGCTTTTGAGAAGGTGAACGCGAACCTGATATGGCGAGGTGAGCATTATATCCGCCCAGTGAGTCATTTGTTAGAGAGCTATTATAGTGCTTCAGGTTTTGGTAGTGATAAGCTGCTGCTGCCGTCAGAGGTAAAATGGGATTGAGATTATAACTGAGCTTGTAGTTAATAACTAAGCTTTCAACTATAGTCAATTCCAAATAAAATCGATATATTTATTTCTCGTGCTACTGGGATAAATTTTGTGCAGCCTCTGGAGTGCGAAGCGCACAGCAAGCAAAGAAAATTTGTACCAGTAGCACTGTATCGGTTTTAAAGTGAATCAAGTATATTTCCGCCAGCTTGATAGTTATTGTATAGCGCCAATAGGCTTCACTAACTTACACCCGTAAAAACTAACACCCGTAAAAACTAACAGCCATAAAAAAACCTTGTCTCAGCATTTTAGCCTGTGACAAGGTTTTTTAGATTTAAACCTAGCAATCTAAATAAGAGAATACTCTTATAATTAAGCTTGTAAGCCTTTGATTGCTTTGTTCAAACGGCTCTTACGACGAGCAGCTTTATTCTTGTGAATAATGCCTTTGTCAGCCATACGGTCTAAAACCGGTACCGCTTTGTTGTAAGCTTCAGTTGCCGCATCATAGTCTTTTGACTCGATAGCTGCATCTACACGCTTAAGGTAAGTGCGAACCATAGAGCGCTGTGAAGCAGAGTGTTGGCGACGTTTGGTGTTTTGACGGGCGCGTTTACGAGCTTGTGCAGTATT
>CEQO01142067.1_pt1 | contig 12003 bp, 10 predicted proteins | sample 531101 | NCBI WGS metagenome assembly CEQO01 (sample SAMEA2621272, study PRJEB7988) | marine metagenome | isolation source: saline water (ENVO:00002010), including
GGTATCTACGGATTTGACGGCGGGTGTGGTCGGATTGATGAGCATGGCCAACGAATTCAGTCAAAGCATCTTGACCTACCACTTCACTAACACGGAATCTGAGCAAAACGTGCATTTTTGTGAAGTCGCCACTGAACTCTTGCTGCGTCATCTGGTAGATGCGACCAAGAATATGTTCGTCTGTTTCTCCGAGGGTTTCCCCGATTGGCTTGAAGTTCCATGGATGTCGTGGTGCTCTGATTGTAAACCAGCGCTTATTTTTCCACTTATCTCTCTGCTTTCTTGCTGCTACGCGTGCCTTAGCACTCAACTTCTTTGCTGCCATTCGAATCAACTCTCAGATTGCGGGGGCTACCCCACTTGCAAGCGTCGCACCAATAGGTGGTATATGAAGGAGTTAGATGAGGGGGAAAAACAACCCTGCGGGGTATTTTACCATCCACGTTGGTCTAATCTGACCTCGAGAGTCTCTAATTCATCTCCTTTCATTGGAGAACCACCCATCATTGACATCGCTTCAGCAACCTTGTCAGCATCATCATAGTGCGCTGTTGCCATCACTATTGCATCAGCCATGGTTTCAGGATCATCTGACTTGAAGATTCCAGAACCAACAAAGATCCCATCTACTCCCATCTGCATCATTAGTGAAGCATCTGCTGGTGTAGCAATTCCTCCTGCACAAAATGTCACTACTGGCAATCTGCCCATGTCTTTAACCTCAACCAGAATATCTCTTAGTTGCCCATGCATTTCTTCATCGATATTTCCAAATGGGGTGACCCAGGATTCTCCCGGCATCTCACTAGAGTGTGCTAAAACACGGTATCGGTCCATGATATGTTCAGCTGCTGCATCTAAGCCTGCATCATCTAGGGATTGAACTTGGCGAATTTCTTGGTCGATAAGTCTTGCATGTTTCATTGCTGCAACTACATTGCCAGTACCCGCTTCACCTTTGGTTCGAATCATCGCAGCACCCTCATAAATTCGACGAACTGCTTCACCAAGACCTGTTGCTCCACACACAAATGGTATGTCATGAGCATTCTTGTTTATGTGGAAGTAAGGATCTGCTGGAGTAAGCACCTCTGATTCGTCAACCATGTCTACACCTAAAGATTGTAGAACTTGAGATTCTGCTTCATGACCAATTCTAGACTTTGCCATGACAGGAATAGTGGTACAATCTATAATTCCAGTAATCATATCTGGATGTGAGGTTCTAGCAACTCCACCCATCTTACGAATGTCTGCAGGAACCCTCTCTAGAGCCATGACCGAAACTGCACCGGAAGCTTCAGCGATTGCAGCTTGCGCAGGGGTGACTACATCCATGATGACACCACCTTGTTGCATGCGTGCAAAACCGCGTTTCAACAAGTCAGAACTATGCCTTAGGGAGCCTAATACCGTATTATCAACCATGCGCTCAAACCTGTCGGAGAGTCACCCCCTCATCAACATTGGTTTTTGCTCAGTCGGCAAGAACGGGGGTATCACCTGTAGCAATTTCTGCATCAATAGATTCATCTTCATTGCGTTGAATCCATTCTTCCTCTTCATCAGGAACATCTGTATCGGCAAATATGGCATCAACAGGGCATTCAGGAATACATGCACCACAATCGATACATTCGTCAGGATCTATTACAAGATATGTATCCGCTTCGCGAAATGCATCTACAGGACATACCGCTACACATTCTTGATATTTGTGATCTACACAGCCAGAAGTTACTACATGAGTCATACTATCTCTCCAAATTGCCCTCTATTAGTAGAGGTTATATGGGTTCCTAACGGTTTTAGGCCACCCAAACATTTAGTACAACGCTTTTGCGGAATTCAATGTTTCTAAAGCGATTTCTCGGGGAGAGTTTCCGGGATACACTTGAAGTTTGGTAATCCCCTTTACAGATGGTCTCGAACTAGGCTCACAAACCAAAACTCTTCCAGCAAGAAGTTCGAGTAAATCTAAACGAATATGTAAGACATTTTCTTCATCTAATTTTTTATCGATACTGGAAATTAGTTGCTCAAGAGCATCATTACCAAGTCGAGATAAGGACTTTGTAGCCGGGCCCTTATTCTTTAATTCTGCAGTTACAAGGTGCATTGTTGAACCGTGAAATGAAGTTGTTTTTTCAATAGAAACTGCATCGGCGTCACCAATCAACCAAGTCAATGCATCAGCAACTAATTTTTCATCCTCTAACCCGCTCACACTAGTGAACCAAGATATGTGATGAACTCCCATATTACCACGCAGAAATAAGAAGGTGATGAGTATTTTCAATCAAGAGGGCTTTCTACTCCTTCTTCACCAAGTGTCCAACGTAAGGTTTTGATGACTCCCTCTAGAGCCTTATGGTTACGAACCGCTTCTTTCATACCATCTCTGTCCTCATCCTTTTTGCACTGCTCAAACCATTTTTTCCACTGGTTCTTACGACTTATTGCCAACTCGAGCATGTCTTCGATTTCACTCCAAGAACGGTCGTAACTGCGTACTGCCATGTGCTCACTCGAACCTTCCAATTAGGAATTGTATAAGAATAAAACGCCGGTATGTCAAACCGGTCTTCGTTCACTTTCGAGATCTATTTCGATTTTTTGTCCATCACCAATTACGCAGTTATGAACCCGCGAATGAATTACTGAATCGCTACCAATTATTGTCCTTTCAGCAACGCCGAATACATGGGAATTACTCATAACCACGCAATCGACCACTGCCCCAGTAACACTAGAACCTTCTAGGACGACACTTCTAGAAATATGACCTGATACGCTAGCATCTTCTGCTATGAATGAACCATCGGAAAGTATCTCGCCGGGTGGCATTGGAAATGGCAGTTTCTCGCGGTTTTCAATGAGCGACATTTGTGCTTTAAGCAATTCAAACGGGTGGCCTACATCAAACCATATTCCATCTATTGTTTTTGCATATATAGGCCAACCTTTAGTCAGAACATCTGGAAATAATTGCTTAGAGAAATCGTATTTTTCTCCTTTCGGTACCAATTCCATTACTTCGGGTTCAATTATGTATAATCCAGCATTTATTAGATTTGAAAACGCTTCGCTTGGTTCTGGTTTTTCCTTGAAACGTGAAATGAATCCCTCTGATAAGTTCGAATCTACCACTCCTCCGTTTTGCGAAGATAGTCCAACTATTCCAAATTCTGTTGGGTCTTCAACTTCCCATAGGGCCATAGTTACTTTAGCACCTTTTTCACGATGAGTTTTGATCAAATCTGCTATATCGAATGATGCAACACTGTCGCCAGAGCCTACAACAAAAGTCGAAGTTAATTCGCCCGATAATAATCTGACACTACCAGCAGTGCCCATTGCAGTCTGTTCTTGATTTACTCTTGAGTTAACTTCTGAATTCCAGGATTCAACATGCGAGATTAATTGTTCACCTTGATGCCCTGTTGTGACAATTATTTCAGTAAGACCAGCTGCTACCATCGCATCCTTGACATAATCAATTACTGGGCGTGATAAAACTGGAACCAATGGTTTCGGTCGCTCAAGAGTTAGAGGTAGTAATCGGGTTCCACGGCCACCGGCCATGATTACACCTTTCATGCTCTCACTCCCTTACTCGTGAATTAGACATATCTATTCGTCGCATTCCTGATTTTTTCTTTGAGCGACCCTTCTTTCTGTCAGGGCCCGCTCTATCACCAGACATAGTCCCACCAAATGTGAGAGTACCTTGACTGAGTAAGTGGTCAACCATCGAATCTGCAACCTTTTTATCTTCGGCTCCAGTTTTCATTTCTGAGACAACCGATGCATTATGATCTACAATCCAAGATTCCCTTTCTTCACGTGCAATCTTCAATTTGTCACGTGCTTGATTGACTTCTTTCATCAATTCAGTAATTTTTGCATGCACATCATTAGCACGCTCTTTACATGCAACAAACTCTTTGTGGAATCTATCTCCTTCCGCTTTAAGGAAATCTCTATGAGCGAATAATTCCTCAAGTTCAGACCATACTTTATCGGCGCGCTTTATGCATTCAACGAATTGTTTGTGCTCAGAATCTGCTTCTGTCTTTAGAGCAGTTATTGCTTCACTACGGTTAGATAAATCAACTTTGATTACAGCCATTTTTGTTACTTCAGGCTCCAACTCCCTAATTCGACGACGCATGTTCTTAATTTTCTCCATAGTTTCTTTTTCTTTTTTAGGAGACATTCCACCTTGAGTTTCAAAAATTAATTCTAGATTATCAACCTCACTTGATAATTTGTTGAATTCAAAGGTAGCTGATTTACCATCTTTTTCATCTCCTCTTTGTGACTTTGATTGACCGATTAAATCTCTAATCTGGGCCTGGATTGCATTTCTTCGCTCCTTGTGAATGTTACCTTCAGAGCGAATCGCCTTTACCTCGGCTAATGAAAGGTCTATTTTTTCACGGTGCTCTTTATACTGTGCCTGAATTGCATTCCTTTGATCTGCAAATCTCTTTGCTTGTTCGTTATGAGAATTACGACCTTCACGTAATTTCCTTACCTTTGCTTCCATCTGGTGAAGATGGTCACGCAAATCTGAATCTGGAAGAGGCTCCTTGTTAGCATCCTCGGGCATGTTTGGGGCCACGACATCATACGCTTCAATGCTACGATTCAAAAAAGTAGGTCAATTTATTGCGATTAAAGCCATTGCTTGGAAAAATGTTGCTGCTATTAAACCACAGCCACCGATGAAATAACAGGCTACTGAGCCTGTGTTACGAAGCCAGGAGCGGAATTCTGACCTTACTTGTATGTTGATTTGTCTACCAACCAATAAATCTCCGCTAGGTTCTTCCAACCTTATTGCGACACTAGCTTCTCCAGTCCTTACTGGAAGCAATGTTTGCCATGCAACAGTTCCATCTTGTAGTAATCCTGACATTCTACCGAGTTGGTCATCATCTCCTTTACTAGCAACTGGAATTGCGCTATCTGACCACCACATCTTTTCACCAGGAGCAAGAGAATACTTCAAAGACAAATCGTGTGGTCTAAAATCAGGAGACTGTACACGCAGTACAACCTGTCTAGGTTTATCGGTTAAATTATACAAAAAGCAAAAGAGATTTGCACTTTTCATCACAATGTTTTCCAAATCTACATCGAACAATAAATCTTCCATTTCAGGTTTTTTTCCGATTGACAAATCCTGTTCTAATCGATCTATTAATCGGTAAAATGCTCGACACGATTTTTCGGATTTATCTATTAGAGAATCCCATAAATCCTCGCTGAATACCTCGTGTTCCATTACTGAATGAACACCTTCATCATTCAAGATTTCCAATAATTCTATTTGTGCTGTTTGCTTATCTATAGAACCTTTGTTTCGGCGGTACATCGTCATCAAGAACTTTTCTCGCGCAAACTCACGGTCGACTTTCTTTCTCAAATTACTCTCGAATTCAAGTAGGAAATCATCAAATCTACTTCGCAATAATGGGTCCATATGAGTGCGTAACAAATCATTGAATACTAAGTTCAACGTTGATGGATGTAAAGGCGGTTCGTACGCCGATAGTAGACCATCCATTTCCACCATGTGGAATTTTTTATTGCGGGTAGACAGATGTTGACCTACAGCCATTGCTACCAGAGATGATGCAGCTAGTAATCCTCTTTGTCCATTTCCTGAATTGGTCTTGGCAACTAAAACTCCGACCATAATTAGTAAAGCCGCAATTGACATATAAATCGCTGAATTATGAGAAGCCATCGTTCTAGAGATGAGACGGTCGATAGAAGCAAAACCGTGCATAGAAGTGACCGGCCTATGGCCTTCTGCTGCAGCTTCAACCTCCTTTTTGAAAACTTTACGAGTTAAACTTGCACGTTGCATATGAACAATCAATGAAGCGCAGAAACCGATTGTGATGGTTAGAGCGATTACCGTCAAACCGGTTGCGAAATCAGCGCCAACATTTGGTTCGATATTTTCGCCCCACCAGATAGGACTGCCATCGTTGTAACCCCAGGCTCCGAAAATAAATAGAATTGCAGTAGATGGAAGTAAAAGAATCAATCTTAATCCATCGGAAATGAATTGTTTGTCGAGCGCGTATAATCGACGCTCTTTTTTCCTTAGAACTGTGATTAATTCATTATCAGTCATCAAGGCACCTCACAACGATTTGCTTGCTAAATTCTTCAGCGATTAAAATTTCTGAATCTTCGATAAATAGTGATCCGGCTTTCTTGATAATTTTAGAGCCAATAGCAATACCCATTTGTGCAATAGCAGTTCTATCACTGGCCGAAATCATAATCAGAATGATTTCAGCTTCTTCTTTGTCATTCAATTTAGCAAGAGGTTTGACCACAGATTTTCCATGCAGTTTTTCTGCAATCCGGTCACATGGTTCAGGTATTTTTTGCCCAGATGGGTCAAATTGTGGGTTACCCAAAATCTTGGTTAAGCAGATTTCTAACTCGTCATCTATTGCGTGTTCCATCATACAAGCTGTTTCATGAACATCACCTTCGAAAGGAAGTAGCGTAAGCAAGACTTCAGAAAGCCTATGTCGGCGCTTTATCATCTGACCATGTTCAATCCCAGATTCGGTTAATAATGCCCCTTTGTATGGCATATAATCAACAAAACCATTGCGAGATAAGCGTTGTATCATCTCTGTCACAGAGGCTGGCGATACATCGAGATAAGTCGATAATTCCCCATTCTTTACCCTTTTACCAGGATTCTTCTCGTGAAAATTATACAGTGTCTCCAAATATTCATCTTCAAATTCCTGAAAGTGTCCAGTAACCATATTTTCACATCGATTATTCTTTTCTTGCCTCAAAAATTGCTTCACAAGCAGGGCAGCGGGCTTTCGCTGGCCTCCGGTCATAGGGCACCTTCAAACTACGAGAACATTTTGGACATTCAAGTATGTCTTCTCCAGAAGATGACCATAGAATTTCTGGCTCTTTATCTGATGGAGACTCCTCTTCAATCTCATCATCTATTTCTTGCTCCTCTTCTATACCTTCGACCTCAAAGCGATCTTCACATTCGGGGCAACGTACCGCGCCAGAATAGGTGGATGGGACCTTTAATCGGCGATCACAAGAAGGACAAGTGACCTCTACTTTTTCTTCTTGAGAAGGTTTTTCTTGTACTGCTTTCTTTTCGCTCTTAGTTTTCTTTTCCTTTGAAGGGCCATTTTTTAATCGCAATCCCATAATTAATGCGACTCCCAAAGCTATGCCTCCGAGAATCCCGCCCCAAGGAATCTTAAATTCATCATCAATGATTGTACCTATCTGTGAATCTACTTCGATAGAATCAGTGGATGAAGTACCAGCTGCATACCAAGTTGCTGTTATAGTGACAATATCGTCATCCGGCCATTTAACAATAGTATCAAATGATTTTTTATTATCAATTTTTTCAGTTTCGATACTACTCAAAACAGTTCCATCCCTAGTGGTGAAAACTACATGACCGGCTGGAATTGAAGCATCTCCTGCATCTTCCAAAGAGTAGAACAAAGTCACATCTTCACCTTGCTCTGGAATTACTGGTTGGGTAAAGTTTTCCAATGTAATAATGGGACTAACAACATAAACCGGAATATCAATTTCCGTATCTAGGTCGGACAAGAATGCACAATTCCAATCGACCAATGTCGCAGTAAAATACACTTTATCACTAGATGATTCTCCTAAATTCAAACTGCCAGAGGTCATACCTGGTAGTAGGACTCTCTCCTCTTGAAGGGATTCAGTTCTTATTCCTGAATTCTCAGTTCCATATTCGAGTATAACTAATCTCTCCCTCCCTTCTGCCAATTCTATACTCCAATCGATTTCCAGACCTTGATCTGAATTACTCGATGAATCAATATCTAAATCAATTAATTGCGCATCTAGAACAGGAATCAAGACCTGTCCTGACAAATTCGAGTCTACGCCGCCATCAATACTTACAATACTCCAATTCACAACCTTCTCTCCAGATGTTGTAAAATTGAAAGCATGATTTACTTCACCTGCTCCATCTTTTTCTAAAGTTATATTTTGTCCCTGAGATGTCTCATCAGAAATCTCAATCTGTAAATTAGCTTGTCCAGAAGAGTCTCCCTCGTTCCTGAGCAACATAGACATGAAAATCTCATCACCAACATGCCATGGCCCTTGAAGTATGGTTGGAGTAGAATGCCCGGCTCCTATGAAAACCGCTGATGAGATTACCAAATCATCACTGACATTATTGTTTGATAATGTGCGGCTTTCGGGGTGGCATGAAAGCGTCCCAGGGCGGGCTATTGTACTTGGAACAATAGTAATCTCACTACCTTTAGCAATAGAATGGTTCTCTGAAAAGAATTGTTCACCATTAAAATTACAATAAATTTCACCGTCATAAATTGATTCTCCAGAATTATTTACAATGATGGTCCAAGAAATTTCAGTTCCAGCGATAGCTTCCTCATTTCTACTTAAGTTCCATTCTAGATCTGCCAAAGGAGGTGGTCCAATCAATAAATTAAATGACAATATATCATCTGATGAATCTAAATCGTTCGGACCGTTTAAACTGATTACTACTGGGGTTTCTCCTTCACTCAATTTTTGAGTTAGTATCGAAATTATCTGAGAGGAATCACCAGAAATATTTGCATATATTGGGGGAATCGCAATACCATCAATTGAAGCATTAACTGAACCATTCCATGGAATATCTCCATCATTTCTCAAAGCAACATCAATACGGGAATAGTCGCCATCTCTAATGGTCAAGTTTCCTGTTTCAATACCTGCTTGATCTACAGCAGTATAGATTGGATTAGACAACGATACGTCCAAAGGACGCAATCTATGAATTACTTCTGACCATGAAATATACTGGCTACTATTTGGAGTTCCAATGTCTCCAGTTAGAGTTACAGTTAGATTGGAATAACCAAGTGGAGCATTATTTAGAGAGGTTTCAACACTGATTAAGGCCCCGTCTTCAACGATTACATTTCCGGTTTTAGAATCGATAGGTGAACCTTCAAAATCGGTTAAAGATGCTGTCCAATTTACTGAAGCGCTAACCGCACCTCCAACGCCAATAAAAGTAAGATTCACATCAACAGGACCTTCGCCTATATCTCCATCACCACTGATGACTACTGAATGTATCACGCCACCGGTAGCGTGCGAGGCAGGCAAGACGGCCAATCCTAGCAACAATACCAGAAAGATAGAGCGCCGCATTAGATAATGCTGCACGGAGGGGGTTCTTCACATTCACCCACCCTTAAGGGTGGGTCGTAGCCTTTATCCAAGATGTGCGGGTGGCCGTGATGATTCAGATGGATGCTCACGACCTGCTTGCTGTCAGTCCCAAGTTACTGGCGCAAGCAATTTTACATCGTAGGGAGCGATTATCGGAAATGATTCCTAATGATTTACAAGCGCACAAGGAAGAACAACTTGAGGCTGAACCCTTAGCAAAATCAGCACGTGATGAACGTGACAAAATCAATGCTAAGGTCAAGGGACTAAAGCAAGAAAGAAATGCTTCACAAAAAAAGGCAAGAGCCCTTTTTGAAAAGGCTAATGATATTCGTGAAGAGTTGATAGCGACTGGAGGAATGAAAAATCCTGATCCAAAATGGGCAAAAGAAAAGCTTGCAGCCAAACTAGAAAATATCGAAAGGCAATTAGAAACTAATGCGGGAACCCATAAGACTGAAGAGAGATATATCAAGGAAATGCGCTCATTGATGAGAGAGCATCAAGAATGGGTTGATGAAAGAAGCGCTTCCCAGCCATTGGTTGATGAGATGAGAAGCGCTCAAAAAGAAGCTAAGAAGTTACTTGATTCCGCACAAAAAGCGCATGATGCAATGGCAGAATTAGTTGAAGCAAATGCAGAACGCCATGAATCTTTTATTCATTGGGAAGAGGTGCGAAGACGCTCTACTTCCCGGGCTAAAAAACTGCAATCTGCACTCGACTCTAGCCAAGATGCTCTGGAATTTTGGCAATCATGTATAGAAAAAGATGATTTTAATGATTTACTAATCGCTCAAAAAAGAGTTATTGAAGGCGGTCCTTCTTCGAAAGCGATATCGAAAACAGGTAAGAAAAAACCAACTCAAAAACCGGAAGGTGAGGAGGAATGAGTTGGCGTTGTGAAATTACTGGTATGTCAAGAGAAGACTGCAATAATTGGCCAGATTTACACTCTAAAATAACTGGTGAATTAGTGATCAAAGAACCATCTGAAAAGAACATTCAATCCTTCGATAAACCCCTCAATAATATTGTTTTAAATAATTCTAGCAATAAGAATAATTCAAAAAGAAGAAGTGGATTATTTCGTCATCTCGAAAAAAGCATTGCTTCAAAATTCAAGGATAGCACAATGGTTCCTTTTGGCTCTTCCGAAACAGGACTTTCTCTGAAAAAGGGCGACTTAGACCTGTGCTTAATAGTACCAAATGGTAAAGAAAAACAGATTGTAAAGCGGATCAGTGCAATGATGGAAAGGCAAGGTATGGAGAATGTTAAGGCTTTGACACGCGCAAAGGTTCCAATTGTTAAATTCAGTGACCCAAGAAGTGGAATTGATGTTGACATATCGGTGAATAATACACTTGCATTGCATAACACAAAATTACTTTCAGCATATTCAAAATTAGATAAGAGGGTAAAAGAGTTAGTAATATGCATCAAATATTGGGCATTACATCGAAATCTGAGCGATGCTCATTCGGGAACATTTTCATCTTATACTTGGTCTATTTTAGCCATACAGCACTTACAAATTGAAGGAGTAATTCCTAACTTACAAGCTAGTGAGGAAAGAACAATAGAAACTATTGAAGGTCAAGAATATGATATCACAATCAATGAGGAATTAACTTCTGACGATTCGAATAAATCGACTTTATCACAGTTACTATATCGGTTTTTCAAGAGATATGCTAATTGGAATTGGGATGATGATATTGTATCTATTAGAAATGGTTCTCCTTTAACCAGAGATTCCAAGGGATGGAATAATGAAACACCTTCTGCATTTGATATAATCAATAGTGAAAGCAAAAAGCCACCATATATGGGATTACATCACCTGCCGGTTGAAGATCCACTAGCGATTGAGCATGATTTATGCAGGGTTGTTAGAGCAGAAGGTGAACTAAGGATAAAAGACGAATTAATCCGTACTGTAAGGTTGTTTGGAGAAGGTTCAACTTGGAAAGAAATTTGTTCTACGATAGATGAAGGACGTCTATCAAATCTAGAACCAGATGATTTATTTCATGATCTTCGCACCTTGCCAGACCATTCGGTAAGGCAAATGCGTGAAAATCTATCAGCAGAAATTGCGGCTGTTGAAACTAGAATCAATGCATTAGATGATGAAAAGAATAATTCAATGAAAATGGCAAATGCAATGAGGGGGGTAGTCAAAGAAACTTCAGGAATCAAAAAGGAACACAAATCAATAATCACCGGATTAGGTGCACGAAGTAAAGAAATCGATTTGATTAAAACAAAGCGTGACACAATCAGCAAGAATATTATCCTACCAAAGCACATGATTGAGGAAGAACTAATCAGGGTGTATAATCGATTAACTGAAGAAGTTGATATTCATTCAGTACCGTCTTTATACAAAGAAATGAGACAATTCTCTTGGTTCCTTGAGTTACAGGCAATGCATGCTAAAGCGATTGAAGCAACACAGCTGCATGAAAATTATGTGAGTTTAGTAAAAACACAAAAATCTGAAATTAAAAAATTGAAGATTTTTGCTGACAAACACGATGAAGCAACAGAAAAAATACTTTCAGAGGAACCGCTATTGAAGGATGTGAAAATATCTAGTGGTCAGGTTCTGTCATACAATCGCAGGGTCAAATCTCTGCAAAAAGCAATACGTCAAAGACAAAATGAACTGCACAAAATGCGAAGAGAAGCTGGAAGACTCGATGCTTGGCTACGCAAAAAACAAAATGG
>CEQO01011566.1_pt1 | contig 11983 bp, 11 predicted proteins | sample 531101 | NCBI WGS metagenome assembly CEQO01 (sample SAMEA2621272, study PRJEB7988) | marine metagenome | isolation source: saline water (ENVO:00002010), including
TCCGAGTATGTTATTGAAAACAACGTTTGGGGACAAGGAAATATCAATGATTTCACACAATGTATTTATCGTACTGGAAGTGAAGATAATACACATTTTGGTTGGAATTGGAATTGGCCAAACGTTAATAATAATGTTAAGTCATATCCGGAAGTAATATATGGTAAGAAGCCTTGGAGCAGTAGTTCAACAAGTCAAGCCTTACCAATAAAAATTGAAAATATTGATCAAATGTATGTTGATTATGATTTAAATATTAGTGCAAACGGTTCTTATAATTTAGCATTTGAGTTTTGGGTAACAACAGACTCTATGTCATCGGAAACTGGTATTACAACAGAGGTTATGATTTGGATGGATAGAAATATTATCAATCCTGCAGGCGATATGATTGCTTCAGTAATTTTTGATGGGTTTGAATATAAAGTTTATAGGGCAAACTGGGATTCTTGGACATATATTGCATTTTTATCGATAGAAACCCAGTATAGCGGGACTTTAGCAGTACATAATTTTGTTCATTATCTTGTAGATGAAGGCTTATTAGACTCACAAGAATATTTTGCAGATTTTGAGATGGGGAATGAGGTAATTTATGGAACAGGGCAAACAGATATTCAAAAATATGATGTATATGTAAATGCTAATCCTTTAATAATAAACACTCTAACTCATATTCCGAGCGAATATCACTTATCAAGTAATTATCCTAATCCATTTAATGCAAACACAAGAATTGATTTCTCTATACCTTATAAACAGTTTGTAAATATTAATGTATATGATACAAGAGGGAATAAAGTTGCAACATTATTAAATGACAATTTATCAAAGGGGAATTATAATATTAATTGGACTGCATCCAATCATCCAAGTGGACTATATTTTTTGAGATTAGAATGTGAAAATTATAATAAGACTAATAAAATGCTATTATTAAAGTAATTTCAATTTATGATATTTAAATCCATACCATTTTTCTTCACCCAATAGGATTTATAATGAATGTTCTACGTACTCCAGATGAAAGATTTAAAAATTTATTGGATTATCCATTCAGTCCTAATTACACAAAATGTGAAAATGTTAGAATTCATTATATCGATGAGGGAGAGTCAGTAGAGGAAGTTATATTATTAATACATGGTGAGCCGTCCTGGTCATACTTATATAGAAAAATGATACCTATTTTATCAGATAATGGATATAGAGTTATTGCGCCTGATCTAGTAGGTTTTGGAAAATCTGATAAACTTATAAATCAGGAAGATTATACTTATAAGAAACATGTGGATTGGATTACTAAATTTATAGAAAACTTAGAATTAATGAATATTACATTATTCTGTCAAGACTGGGGTGGATTAATTGGTTTAAGGATTGCTGCAGAACAAGAAGATAGATTTAAACGTATTATTGCATCTAATACTTTTCTACCAACAGGAGATTATAAAGCGTCTGATGCATTTTTAAAATGGCAGGAATTTTCTCAAATAACACCGGTGTTTAATGTATCAAAAATAATTGCATCTGGGTGTGTTAGCAAGTTAAGTGAGGAAGTTCAAAAGGGATATGATGCACCTTTTCCAAATGAAAATTATAAATCAGCAGCAAGAAGATTCCCTATGATAGTACCAACAGTACAAAATGATCCTGCATCAAAAGCAAACCGTAAAGCATGGGAAAAATTGAAACAATGGCAGAAGCCTTTCTTAACAGCTTTTAGTGATTCTGATCCTATAACTAAAGGAGGAGATAGTATATTCCAAAAACTTATACCTGGTTGCAATGGAATGCCACATAAAACTATTCAAAGTGCTGGTCATTTTTTGCAAGAGGATAGTGGTCCAGAATTAGCACAAATGATTGTAGACTTTATAGATAAATATTAATTGATTTATATAAATTAGATAAGTAATTAAGAACACCTTTAGAGAATTATAAATTTGAAATGAAAAATATTCCCCTTTTCCCGTTAAATATTGTTGCACTTCCAAAAGAAAAAATACCTTTACATATATTTGAGCCTCGATATAAAAGAATGATTAAAAATAGCATTAAATCAGGGGATCCTTTTGGTATAGTTTTTCAAGATAAGGAAGGGCTTAAGAGTATTGGTTGCTCAGTAAAAATCATAAACGTGATTAAAGAATATCCTACTGGTGAATTTGATATTATTGTTGAAGGTCAAAACTGTTTTCATATTCAGAATAAGATTCAGGAGAATGATAATTTGTGGATTGGTACTATTTCGTTTTTCAAAGATGAGAAGCAAATTAATCAAAATTTATTAGATAAGATAAAAGATCAATATCTACATATTTTGTTAAAATTGGGAATTAATGAGGATATGGAACGTCATATTAATAAAAAAAGATCATTTGACTTTATAGAGTTCATAAACCTTCCAAATAAAATAAAACAAGAACTTCTTGAAGAGAATCAAGAAAATAATAGACTTAAAATCATTAGTAAATTATTTACTGCTATTATGTCAATTTCAAATTTTGGATCAAATGGGCAACAAATATCTGAAGCTTAGAATTTATTTTTTACTAGAGTACATCATAGTTAGAGATCTATATTAAACCAATGAAAATAATTAAAAATAAATAGAGGAAATAAAATGCAAGATAAACGAACAAATAATGATAGAAGAAGTGATGCCAGAAGACAAGATGAACAGCAAACAAATAATGATAAAAGGTCAGGCGATGATAGAAGAAAAGGAAAAGATAGAAGAGAGGGAGATTAATTAGTTAATAATATCCTTTTACTAAATCCAGAGTTACTAATCTTTATAATTAATTAATAATATTGTAGGTAATATTGGTTCCTATGAGAAAAATATTTCAAATTATTTTTATTATAATTGGAGTATATCTACTACTCTTAATCATACCAGTATCTTCATTAGATAAAAAGATGGGCGGTAATTATAATAATCTATATCAACTCACTTTTATTAATGATTTTTTTGGAACTATTACCTCTTCAGCTAATCTGATCAGAGGCTTTCCTAAAATGCCAGAACGAATAAATAATTCTGCGACATTAAAAAAGGAGGCGCTAGGTAAATTATTATATTTTGACCCATTGCTTTCAGGTGATAACAATGTATCCTGTGCTCATTGTCATCACCCTGACCTAGGTTTCACGGATAATAGAGAATTATCAATGGGGCATGGAGGAAAAGGTGTTGGCCAAAATCGAGTAGGAGGGGTAGTCTTACGTCGTAACTCTCCTACAATATGGAATTCTGGATATAATCATAAACAGTATTGGGATGGACGGGCAGATGATCTTGAACATCAAGCTTCTTTTCCAATTCAAGATATGAATGAAATGGCGCAGAATAAAGATGAGCTTATTAAAGAGTTGTTGGATATTCCTGAATATGTTCAATTATTTAATGAAGCTTTTGAAAATAGTGATAGAACAAAATCCATCACTTTTGAAAATGTTACATTTGCAATTGCTTCATTTGAAAAAACATTAACTGCAAATAATACTCGCTTTGATCAATATGCTAAAGGAGATCATTCAGCCTTAAGCAAATCAGAAAGAAAAGGTTTAAATCTATTTCGTTCTTTAAAAACAAGATGTTTTGAATGTCATAATTTTCCAACATTTAATAATCCTGATTTCAAAGCTATAGGTGTACCAAATATTAATAATACTGAATTGGATTTGGGTCGTGGAGAGATAGTAGGAAAGGGATATGAACATGCGTTTAAAGTACCAACATTAAGGAATATAGCTTTAACTGCTCCCTACATGCATAATGGTGTATTTAAAACATTGGACGAAGTAGTGGATTTTTATGCAACCGGCGGTGGTAGGGCCCATGGATTCAAAGGGTCACAACTTGATGATAAAATAAGAAAGTTTGATTTAACTCATGAAGAACGTGATGACTTGGTAGCATTCATGCATTCACTTACTGATGAATCAAATAAGCCCACTATTCCGATAAAAGTTCCCTCTTCTTTACCTGTTGTTTCATCTTTAGATAATCAGTCTTCTGAAGTGAAACGAAAAAAAATTGATTATGTTAAAACCGAAGAGATAAATATTGAGAGAATTGGAAAAAGATTAATTATTAAACCTGGACAGAGCATCCAAGATGGAATAGAGATTGCAGAAGAGAATGATACAGTATTAGTGAGGTTTGGTGAATACTTCGAAACTCTCATGATTGATAAATCAAATATCACAATAATGGGAGATGCTAAAAATGGAGATTTACCGGTATTAAATGGTAAGAATATATTACCAGATGCTGGAGTAGGTACGGGTAGCAACATAGAAATCAATAGTTTAATTATTAAGAATTATACAGCCAATGGTTTAATGTTAAACAGGTCAAGCGCTGTTACTTTCAGAAATATACATTGTGAGAACACCGGTTTGTACGGTTTGTATCCTGTAGAATGTGTTGGTGTTCTTGTTGAAGATTGTAGTGTAACAGGAATTCGTGATGCTGGGATATATATTGGTCAATCTAAAGATATTGTAGTTAGAAATAATATTACATATGGAAATGTTACGGGGATTGAAATTGAAAATTCAGTTAATGCATTAGTTGAGAATAATGAAGTTTATGATAATGCGGGTGGGATTTTAGTATTTCTATTACCAAATAATCCATCAAAGGTCTCGCTAAATTGTAAAATCATAAATAATTATATATATGAAAATAATCATGTCAATTTTGGTGAGCCTGGATCAATTGTAAGCAATGTTCCACAGGGAACTGGTTTAATGATAATGGCTGGAGATAGCGTAGAAGTCACAGGCAATCGATTCCATGATAATCAATCCTTTGGTGCGGCCGTGATAGGATTGGACTTATTTTTTGGTAAAGATTTTGCTTATGATGTTGATCCTATTCCGGATGCGTGCTGGTTGCATCAAAATGATTATAGGAATAATGGATATGATCCAGCTAAGATTGTCAAAGATTCTGGATTAGATGGGGCAGATTTGCTCTGGGATGTAACTGGTTATAATAATAATTGGGATGAAAAGAATGTTACTAGTATTCCGCCAACTCTTCCCAATAAAAATTGGTCATGGATAGCAAGAAAAACAAACTTTAGGGTATGGAGATTTTTATTCAATATTTTTGGTTAATACCTATTAATCCAAGAAATATAATTTGCGAAATATATTTTTTATAATTTTATCTTCTTATCTATTGGGTCAAGAACTGTATGATCCTTATACAGTTCACCATATGAATATAGATTTTTATGATGCAAACTATGATTCTATATTAGAAGCAAGGTGGTATGCAGATGATAAGAGTTATCTTTTGGCTGATATAACATTTAATGGGGTCATTTATGATAGTGTTGGGGTGAGATATAAAGGAAACTCTTCTTTTGTAGAAGCAAATGAGAGTAATAACCCAAAAGTACCCTTTAATATAGATGTTGAATTTGTTCATGATGATCAAAATGTAATGGGTTATGAAAAACTAAAATTATCAAACTCCATTTTTGATCCAACATTCGTTCGAGAAACGATTGGTTATTTATCCTCTGGTTTTTATTTACCAACACCACAAGCAGGATATGTAAATGTATCTATTTATGGTGAAGATTTAGGCTTATATGTAAATGCTGAGTCCATCAATAAACAATTTCTTCGTAAACATTTTGGTAATGATCAAGGAACTTTTTTTAAATGTGAACCTCAATTCCAATATGGTGAAGATTATTTAGCGTGGCCTGATTTGGTGTGGCATGGAGCAGATTCTAATGCTTTTGACTATCAATATGGTTATGAATTAAAATCAGAACATGGCTGGTCAGATTTAATTGAGTTGATATCTACACTTAATTATGATACAGAAAATATTGAACAAATATTAAATGTTGATCGTGTATTATGGTATTTTGCCTCATCTGTTGTAATTCCCGATCTTGACAGTTATATATTTCCGTTTTTACCACATAATTATTATTTGTATCGAAGTGCTAGTGGTCAGTTCGAAGTTATTCCCTGGGATAAAGACCAATCCTTTGGAGGAAGTGTAATTAATCTATTTCTCTGGTTTGGTGGAAATGCTTATTGGGTATATCACCATGACCCTTTTTTTTATGAAAATGATTCAGGTAGGCCACTGTTCAGCAAACTAATGGATGTTCCACTATATAAATTAATATATACTGCGCACATGCGTACGATTATTGATGAAATATATAATACAGAATATTATTATAGCTGGGCAACTGAGATTCAAGATAGTATTGAATCCTATGCGTTGAATGATCCCAATTTATTTTACCCATTTACATTAGGAAATTATTTTCGCTACAACGTAACCAATTACTTAGATACAGATTTTATAGATATTTGTGGAATTGTATCTACTGTTGGGCCTAGAAGAACTTATTTGTTAAACAATATTGAAATTGCAAAAACAGCCCCGATAATTTCTTTAGTTTCACAAAACAATTCTAATCCTCTTCCAGGTGATTCTGTTTATATTAGGGCTTTAGTTGAGAATGCAACTCAAGTTGAGCTTATGATTACTAATAATGAATATTCTACCTTTTTTGAATCAATAGAGATGCATGATGATGGCATGCATCATGATGGAGAAGAAAATGATAATACATATGGTGCTTTAGTACCATTTTTCTTAAATGGAGAAAATGTAAAGTACTATGTAAGAGCTCGGGATAATGATGCAATTATTCTGAATCCTAGAAAAGCTGAAAGGGAATTCTTTCAATACTCAATTGGCTCTGTTCCAGCTGATGGTTCTGTACCAACAATTAATGAAATAAATTATAATTCAAGTGACAATTTTGATCCTGAAGATTGGGTTGAAATATATAATCCTACGGATTCAATTTTTGATATGAGTAATTGGTTTTTTAGAGATCAAGGAGAAGTAGGCGATGATCATCTATTTATAATACCAGAAGGTACTTTATTGTATCCGAACGAATATATTGTTTTATGTCGTGATACTATAGATTTTAAAAATCACTTTCCAATGGTGGATTCGTATATGGGTGATCTTGGTTTTGGACTTAGTGGAGGAGGGGAATTAATTCGTTTATATAATAATGATGGAATATTAATGGATTCATTAACATATGATGATGATAATCCTTGGCCACCTGAGCCAGATGGAGACGGGCCAACCCTAGAATTGATAAACCCGTTTAGAGATAATGGATTATATAGTAATTGGTCACCATCAATTGGAAATGGCACACCCGGAGCACAAAACAGTAATTATCTTGGAGATATTCAGCATAATACATCACCTGAAGAATTCCGATTATATCAAAACTATCCTAATCCATTTAATCCTCAAACTACAATCATGTATTACTTACCACAAAAGAGCGAAATTTCTTTAATAATATATGATGCGATTGGTAGAGAGGTTAGATCTTTGGAAAGTGGAGTAAAAAATTCTGGATATCATACCTTATCTTGGGATAGTAAAGATAATTATGGTAAAAGTGTAAGTACCGGTATATACATATATCAATTACAAACAGAAAAATATATCAAGAATAATAAAATGATCTTGATAAAATAAAATTTATTTATATTTTCTAAATAGGAGGTATTCTATGAAATCAATGCAAAATTGGCTAGATGAATATGGTGAGAGTCACCAGAACCCCTTGAACAAAAAAATCCATTGGATATGTGTACCTGCTATTATGTTCAGTGTTTTGGGGCTTTGGTGGTCTATCCCTCATGGATATATGCCTTTTATTATTAATAATATCAAACTTAACTGGGCAATCATAATTACTGCTATGATTCTTTTATATTACATCCGTCTTTCTTTAGTCATGGCAGTTGGAATGTTCATTATCGGATTTGCTCTTTTAGCTGGTAATTCCTATATAGATACAAACTTTGAAACGCCATTATGGAAAACCTCATTAATAATATTTGTTGTTGCATGGATTGGACAATTTATTGGTCATAAAATTGAAGGAAAAAAGCCATCATTCTTTCAAGATTTACAATTTCTCCTTATAGGTCCTGCTTGGTTGTTATCCTTTATTTATAATAAGTTTGGGATTAAATATTAAACTATAAATAAGGGGAATTATGATATCAGTTATTTCACCAGCAAAAAAACTAAACTTTAATGCAGATTCACCAATTAAAGCATTTTCTCAATGTGATTTCTTAGATGAATCAAAAAAGCTTGTTGATGAAGCAAAAGATTATTCATTTGATGACATAATGAAATTAATGCGTGTTAGTGAGAATATTGCAAATTTAACCGTTCAGCGTTTTCAAGAATGGAAACTTCCTTTTGATGATCAAAATGCAAAACAAGCCGCACTAGCATTTAATGGAGATACATATGCAGGTCTAGAAGCAGATACTTTTAGTCAGGATGATTTTGATTATTCTCAAAACCATTTACGTATTTTATCGGGTCTTTATGGTTTACTAAGGCCATTAGATCTTATTCAAGCATATCGATTAGAAATGGGAACAAAAATGAATAATTCAAAAGGAAAAAATCTATATGAATTTTGGGGTACAAAAATATCTAAACAGCTAAATGAGGACCTTAGTAATCATCAAAGTAAGCATATTATTAATTGTGCTTCAGATGAATATTTTAAAGTAATAGATCTGCAAACTCTAAATGCTCCAGTAGTAAAACCAATCTTTAAAGATGTAAAAAATGGTGTGCCCAAGGTTATATCATTCTTTGCAAAACGAGCTAGGGGAATGATGTCTAAATATATTATTAAGAATAGAGTTCAATCCATTGAAGATTTACATAGCTTTAATGATAATGGTTATGAATTTCAACCTGATCAATCAGATAATCATGAGCTAGTATATATTCGTGGCTAGTTTTTTATCTGAATACTTAATAAACAATACTTATTTATATATTCTAATAAATTAATATGAGTTATAAATGTATAAGTTTAGATGAAGCTAGGATGCTATTAGATAATCCTGATACAGTTATAGTTGACATTCGAGATAGTCAATCTTATGAAGATGGAAATATTCCTGAATCGATTAATATTTCAAATAATAATATTGATCAATTTTTGGAGAAAACAGATAGAGACGTAAATCTATTGGTGTATTGTTATGTTGGTAATAGCAGTAAAGGGGCATCAGAATATTTTGTCCAAAATGGATTCAAAACAGTTTTCAGCCTTGATGGTGGATATGAAGAATACCATAGAAATAAATGAATAATTTTGACAAACGTCCTCTATTAATATATGATGGAGAATGTCAATTTTGTATAAAATGGGCAAATAAATTCAAAATATCAACAGGAGATCATGTAACATTTATTCCTTTACAAAATATTCCTTTAGATTTTAGCTATGTTACTAGAGCTGCATGTTTAAAATCGGTACACTTTATTAATATTGATGATAAGACTTCCAAGGGGGCAGAAGCAATTTTTCAATTATTTTATTCTTCTAATAAAGCTAGAATATTCTTTATCCTTTATAAATGGATACCACCTTTTAGATTTATATCAGAATTAATTTATAGTTGGATAGCTAGAAACCGACATTTATTTTCCTAATAATTGAATGGATAATCGATTTGATTAAATGGATTCATAATTATATCAAATCTATTACTATAATCTTTTTTAGTTTATCTACAATTATGGCTATAAATAATTCAAATTCCGTTAAAGAAGTAATTATTAATGATGAGTGGTTCGCTGAGATAAAGAATGGTGAATATGTATTGAATTGCAGGATTGGAGGGATGGAGAACGATGGGGAGACAGTTATATTACTTCATGGATTTCCAGAGACATCATACATGTGGATTAAATTAATGGATGTATTAGTAGATAAAGGTTATCGTGTTATAGCGCCAGATCAACGTGGTTATAGCCCAAATGCTAGACCAACACTCATTAAAGAATATACTCTTAAGCATACAGTGAGCGATGTCCTTGCTATAGTTGATGCTTATAATTTAAAACGATATCATCTTATAGGTCATGATTGGGGTTCTTCTGTAGGATGGGCATTTGTAGCTGAACATAGCAATAAGTTATATAGCTGGACATCGCTATCAATACCACATATGAAAGCATTTCAAGAGGCTTATAGGAATGATTTAGATCAGCAAAAAAAAAGTAGATATATAGGATTTTTTAATATGCCGTTTATTCCTGAATTATATATGTCATTCAACAATTATAAAAATCTTAAAAAGATTTGGAGGGCACATGAAGATGAAGAAATTGATGCATATTTAAAAGTATTTCGTCAACGTGGCGCCCTACGTTCAGCATTGAATTGGTATCGCGCAAATATTGGGAACAAAAGAAACCCAAGTGACTATATTCAATTTGGTAATGTGGAAGTACCTACTTTACTAATTTGGGGAAACATGGATATGGCAATTGGAAGAAAATCTGTTGAATTAAGCGAGAAGTATATGAAAGGACCCTATAATTTTGTAGAGCTTTATGCTGGGCACTGGCTAATTCAAGAAGAATTTGATGAAGTTTCAAAAGAAATAATTAAACATTTAAGAAAATATTCATCTTCATATTATGAACCTCATCTTGGAAGAAAAAAAGAATAAAAAAAGGGGATTTTACCCCCTTTTTTTATTAGAATTCTTTTTACCTACCTTTATGACCCCAACGGGAGTGCTTCATAAATCGACGAGCTATTGCACGATGAATTTCAATAATTTCTAATTGAACTGTATCAAAAATGGTAATTTTATCTTCATGAAATGAATCGATAATACTCCCAACGCTTAGTATATATTCTTCAGGGGTATAATCAACAACACCATTAACAAAGTTATCATGTAATAATTCTAATGATGATTTAAATGATGCTTCAAGAGATTCAAGAGTTGAAATTTGTTCTGCAGACATACCAAGGACATCATACATTTCTTGTTTCATTTTTTCATGGTTTTTTGCATGTTTACCATATCCACCTTTACTTTTACGCCAATGGTCATCTTTTTGTTTGTGCATTTCTTCTAAAAGGGATTTTTGATCATCTGTTAAAAGCTTATCCATTGCAGCTCGAAACCATTCCATAACACCCATCATTTCCCGATATGCTTCTTTTTTTGTCTGCGATCCAGCTTTTAAATCATTATAAACTTCATCTAGAGCATCTTTCTTATAAGTGACCATTTCATTGTAATCTGACAATTGATCTGCACTAAGTATTGAACGAATAAATTCATCCATGCGGTGATGATGACGAAGACGTTTATGATGGTAATCATTTTCTTCAGTTATTTCTTCAGATATAAGATCCTCTGGTGGCGAAAGTAACCGTTCTTTTTGTTCTTGAGTTAAGTTTTGTTGAAGATATGAAGCTAATTTCCATAGAGAAGCATTATCTGGAAAAAAATCACGACCATTTCTTAAAAAATCTTTACTGTCAGATATTTGTTTTGAAGATAATGCCAAATCCTGTTCTAAATCATATAGTAGCATATCGTATGCATATGGATCACCAGAATCATTTCTATCTCCAAAAAAGTTTTCACATCCTATTATAAATAGTAAACTAAAAATTGTTATTGGTAGTAGTTTATTCATTATTTTCTCCTTAATTGAATTTAGTCTTTAGACTATCAATAAGTAAAGAAAGTTAAAAAAGATTATATACTGTCTTATAAATTATGAGATTTAATAAAACATATTTTTTTATATTAATTTTTTGTTCAACTATAAAAGCTGAAATTGGAATAACTTTAATTGGTGGATTTAATCATTCAAATGTCTTCCATCAGGATGAACAAATACAAGAATGGTCTGGAGATATAAAATCACTTTCATTTGCAATTGAACGTAAAATTGGACCTTTAATTACTAGTATCGGTTATATAAATGGGGGGTTTATTAATGGATTTTCAGACATTGATACTACATTAAATATTTCGTACTTAAACATTGAGTCTTATTACCCAATAAATATTGGGAAAATAAAATTTATGGGGG
>CEQO01006048.1_pt1 | contig 11955 bp, 7 predicted proteins | sample 531101 | NCBI WGS metagenome assembly CEQO01 (sample SAMEA2621272, study PRJEB7988) | marine metagenome | isolation source: saline water (ENVO:00002010), including
TCAGTTGAACCTTGGGATCCTACTAGACGTGTATTTCCATTGCACCATTGGCAACTTGAAGTTGTCTCTTGGCTTTCAAGTTATGAAAAGTACCAGTCTATCCTGGTCCTTCGTCTATCGAAATGTGCGTTGTGGCAATGAATGGACAATTGACGCGCTCAGGCTAAAGCATAAAATTTTGATTTCCGATGTAAGTTCAAGTTCAACTTGACTCGGAAGTGGGGAACTTGAGTTTGATTCGTTCCTAGTAGTCTGTCCAGTCGCAGAATTGGATTCAGCGGCTGATTCGGCAGCTGATTGATTTCCGGACAATGCCAGTGGTACATTGTCAATGCTGCCTGCCAGTGCCAGTGCACGACCGGCGTGACCGTGACCGTGACGCTGCTGCACGTATCTGCCATCTTTGTTGAAATGTATAGGAATTTCGAGCAGTGAATTCTCCGGGATTAATCTTGCTGTCGTCACGGCGCTGTTGGTATTATCATTTGGTTATGCCTAAGACTCGAGCCGCTGACGCCGCTGGTACCAGGTACCGTAGGTACGTTAACGTGCGAGTGATACAAGGCCGGCAGCTGATAGTTTATGACACCAGGGCTGGAGTGGGAGGCTCAGAGTTGGTGAGAATATCACGTCGTATCGGAAAAATGCCGGAATAATTGGACAAACAAAGATAAAAAACCAGATAAGCACGTGATGGAAATTAGAGAAGCCAAGTGAAGTCAATGTTGGGTCAGCTCAAAGCTACGTTTCGCTCAGCGCCACAGCATGATGATGAGCCTGAGGTTGAGTCGATTCTGAAGAAATCACGCTTCAATTTTTACCAGGAGTACGTCGAAGGGGTGCAACGAAGGAAGATGGAAGAAATGAAAAATGACTCAATCCTACAGGAACGGCTCACCCAAGCAACCGAGCGTGACTTGATGGAGAGTGAAGAGCAACTTTCTTGGAATGCATATGAACTACCTTTGCGCAACCGAATGCGATTGATCAAACGACATTTGGACACACAACGTCAAGCTAAGGAAACACGGCTTCGACGTCTCAAGGATGAAGTTCGACTGAAGGAGGAGGGTTTCACATACCACAATGGCGTCTTGAAGGAGTTTTCGCGATGGCGGGACTCACCAGCGTTGTTCCGCTACTACCACGGACACAAGGGCCAGGTCTATGCTTTCAAAATGTCCGAGTCACTAGACTGCTTCCTCTCTGCGTCGGCGGACACAACCCTTAAGCTCTGGGATTTCACTAGTGGCACATGTGTCCGTACCTTTGAGGGCCATGGCAAGGCTGTACGCGACTGCGATCTGTCGCCAGGGTTCTCTATAAACAACCGCGGTGGACTTGGTCTCGCCGTTTCCTGTTCAACTGATAAAACTTTGCGCATTTGGGATGCGCGAACCGGCGGACTCCGTAAGGAGATACGGGGGCACACCGATGTGGTCTATGCAACACGCTTTTCGCCCGACGGGCGTCAAATTTGCTCTGCATCTGCCGACTGCACCGTTCGCCTCTTTGATGCCCTTGAGGGCCACCTGAACTATATTTTTTATGGTCATGAGTCTGCTGTCGTATCCATTTCCTACGCTCCATCTGGACGTTATATTGCAAGTTCTTCTGACTATGGTGAACGTGCTGTCAAGCTGTGGGACGCAGATGTGCCCGCAACCAGAAGCGTGAAGCCAATCACCGTGCGTATCCAATGGACGCTTGAGGGTCTCATTTCCCGAATCACCCTTGTCACTGATCCGCCCAGAGCGCTTCTTGAGCCCCCCCAGAAAGATCGACTGTCAGACCATTTTAGTGAAAAGCGCCAGGATCCATGGGATCTGCTGACCGACGGCGAAGACGAAGAAAGCGAGCACGAACGTCGCCAGCGTGAGAAAGAGGAGAGCCGGAAGCAGTGTGATGCAGAACCTCGACTTCGAGAGTGCTCCATACAGACGGCCCCTGATGTCAAAGAGTCTGGTGGATTTACCTTGAGCGTTGCGTCGGTTGATCGATTTGGGCGATCAGCACAAGTGGATCAATACTATGGTGGGGTGACTCTGCAAATAATTTTGCGAGGTGTCAATGCTATAGCTGAGTTTTTTGTCGGCTCATACATAAAGAGTTCGATTCATGACACATTTATCGAAAACAGCGGTCGGCGCAGCGGTCAATTTTCATGCAGCTTGCCATTAGGAATTCGCCACTCATGCGATAGGGCAGCCATACATACAAGGCGCTTTGACGCTAAGTCTGAGATCATTTTATCCTGGCAAGCGCCCTCCTGTGGTTCTGGGACGCTCATCATGCGGGCAAACGTCGCAGCTGCTGCCGAGAGCAATAACGAAATCAATCGAATTGCACTGTCATATACACTTAAGGAGGTTGAGCCGCCGAGGAAGGGTAGTGTTCTCTCTGACCTCTCCCAACAGGCAACAACGCTAGGAGGCCATGCTACCATCTTCAACTTCACAGCTTCAATCCTCCACCAGCTCTTCATTGAGCTTATTCGCAATCGCGATACTGCTGAGGCATCAAATATGGTCAGTCCGGTGAGTCGGCTTAAGATTCGTGAAGGCCTGAAGCGTGGTGCCAACACGGCAGTTTACAAAGGCAAAGCTACTGTCATGGAGCAGGTAAGTGTCTTCTGTTCTACTCCACTCAGTAATATCGTGTTTGACTCGCAAACAATGGACTATAGGTGGATAGGTGGATGGCTAATGGAGTTTCAATTCTCAAGGATGCTAAGGACTTGTCGCCAGGTAAAAGTATGGGCGTGCTGCTCCATGGCGTGCCCCTGGAGTTGCCACCACCAATCAAGCAAGCTCTATCGAAGACCAGTGCCAGACCGATTTCTCAGGACCTTGATCAAGCCAAGAAAGAGGTCTCACGCAGACAAGACTGGCGCAACAGAAGGCTTCAATGCTCTGAAGAGGTGCGATCGATGTGGGAGCCATCTGTAGAGGTAAGTGAGCTACCAAAGCCAGCCGCTGCGTCTGATTCATTGATTAGTGATGGTCGTTACGGTGGCAACTTGCCGCATTTGCAGATGCCGTTGCCATTTCTCTACCCCATCAACGCCAGGGGCTTTGGAACGCACGATGCTGCTCGCAAGGGTATTGAGGCCATGGACAGCCTAGGTAAGGATGACAACGGAATTGGGAGATTGGGTAGAGTGCAACGGTCTAATTCGGACCGCCAAGCCCAGGTTCTAGCCCTCTCGAAGTTTGCGCAGCTACGTGGCGTTGCGCAGAGAGCTGATTCCTCCAGACGTCGTGCTGCCCAGGTTGTTCTTCCTAGTTTTGAGAAGGCAGGCTCCGATTTGGGAACGGCAGGACACGTCCGTGCCAAAGCAGTGCTCGCTGCAGGTTTCTCTTTCCACCCCCTTCCGGACCGAATTGCGTACAAACGACTCTGTCAACTTCAGCTCGTGGCAAAGATGGCTCCAGTTACTTCACACCGCGGTGGTGTTGCTTTCCTGATGCACCAAACGGTCATCCAAGATGGGCAGAGGCATAATAATGATATTAGAGGAGGGACATTGTCAAAGAACGAAAAGCCACTACTGCGGCGACGGAATTCTTTCCCAGCCCTTCCGGGTCTTACAGCCAAGCCAAAGTCAAAGCTACTAGACCGAAAGGATGAGACTAGATTCGCTGCACTTGCTCGCGTTGTCGGCGGCTGCCTTCGGACGTTCTGGGCCAGCAATGGTGACTTCCATTCTCATCACCACACGGTTAACCAAGTCGTATGGTCACTTGATGAAAAACGGGTCGCATCTTGTTCAAATGACAAGACTGTACGTCTCTGGGCGCCCCAAACAGGCCAATGTGTACGTACGCTTGTTGGTCATGACGACGCTGTTATGGGATGTGCGTTTTCTGAGGATGGCCTCCGTCTTGTTTCTTCTGGTATGGATAACTTCCTCATACTGTGGAACACTGTGAACGGCGAAATGTTACGAAGATTCTTTGGTCACGACGACGTTATCTATCGTTGTGTACTTTTTCGTAACTCATCAGCCATGCTCTCGTGCTCATCTGATAGAACGCTTAAGTCTTGGTTCCTCACACCACAGCCACCCGATCCCCCGGCTCGACCAGCAGTATCAGATGCAGGCCAACGTGCCGCTCATGTTGCTTGGCGCGCCCCACCAGCTTACAATGACGATATTGTTGCTTACAAGATACAATGGCGTGTCGGTCTCCGTGTGTCATTTAAGAACGAGACAACAGTTGATGGTTCAACTTTCAAAAAACAAGTTGATGGCCTCAGGCCGGGCCAGAATTACCAGTTCCGCATCTGTGCTGTTAATCGCATGGGCCAAGGAGACTGGTCAGAACCATCGGCACAGCACGTCACCCAGGTTGGCATCCCCGAGCCCCTCGAGCAGCCTGTTGTCATCCGGTCGTGGTTCCGTCCGCGTAGAATTGTTTTTTGCTGGCATGCGCCTCTTGCTACAGTCGAGGGTACAGCAATCCATCGGTTCCGGGTCCAATGTGCGGGCGAAGGTAGCGCCTTTGCCACTCGGCCTGACTTTGAAAAATTCATTACGTGGAAGGAGGGTCGTGCATTGGCACAGCACGTCGAGGCTGCCCTGAAAGACCAGATTCGAGAGGATGTGAACATCTGGCAGCGATCAGGACCTGCCACTAAGGGCAAGACTTTCGAGGTCCCAGAGTGTGCCCTGGTCAAATTTAATCATGAGACGACTGCTATGGCCAATGACGAAAAGTTCTTGCCCGAGGAGCGCAATCCTAGACTCCCCAGCATCAATCGGCGTTGGCGCCGCACTATCAAATGTGTTCCTCAGAATGAGCAGAAAAGACGAGACGACCTTCGATTTGCTAAATTGAACAAGGGAATTCTCATGGCCGCCGCATTTGATGAGCTCAAACCCGGGTTTGATTATCGTTGTCGTGTATCTGCAATCTCATCTGTTGGCGAGGGCCCATTCTCATTGCCAACATACAATGCCAAGACCCCTCCAGATTATCCGGCAAATCCGAGATGTCCCGTAGTCAAAGCGCTCTCTCAGACCGCGCTCAAGCTTAAATGGGTGGCACCGCTTGAGAATGGGTCTGCGATCATGCGTTTCCTCATTCGACGCAAGGATGTTACAAATGATGTTTCCGAATATACTCGACACGACTCAGAGGCGGTATTTGACTGTCTCGAACCAGGGAAAAAGTACTCGTTTCAAATCTGTGCTTTCAATCAGATAGGACCATCCACCTGGAGCCCCTGGAGTGAGCCTACATCAACACTTACAGCTCTCCCCAAGGTTCCGGAGCGTCCCACAGTCCTCGAAGCCACCATTACTGCGGTGACACTCCGCTGTGTTAAACCACATAACTCTGGCAAGATAATCTCGACGATTGTCGTTCAGCGGCGCGAGCTCCGACCTGGCGGTGTCAAGTCAGAATGGGCAAGCAAAACGAGATTCCCCCCTAACCCAGGTGGAACCGGAGTTGCTTGTATCTTTACTATTTCCCCCCTCGAACCGTACACGGTATACCAGTTTCGATGTGCTGCAATTAATGCGCACGGGCAGTCAGACTGGTCGCTACCATCATTCCGGATACGTACCTGCAAAGCACAACCGCCAGCTGCGCCCCAGCACCCAAGAGTTGCAGAGGTACACCCTGCAAGTGTACACCTCATATGGATCGCCCCAGACCCTAAAGGGTGTCCGATAATTGGCCATGCTCTCGAACTCAAGCGCCTGCGCAGAGAGGTCGCGTTCTTAGATACACACGAGATGCTTCAAACTGAAAGAAATGATGCCGCCAGCAACACGGATCGCGAGACTGATGGTATTGTCTCCTCGCTGGATATTGGCTACACGAACAAATATGAAGCAGAGAATCTCGAGCCCTCTGCGAAGTATATATTTCGTGTGGCTGCTTACAATGGTAAAGGGCAGGGCGACTGGTCCTGCTGGTCCGACACATTCACAGGTGGATTCACAATACCGTTGGAGACAGCACAGTAACTTCATAGCATCTGATCTTCAGGAGGAAAGTTATTGAGTTATTGATATGAACGGAAAGTCTTGGTATGCGATTATTCGGCGCGGGCAGTCTTGGTATGTGAGCACAGCCACTAACCTTAGGGGGCTAGGCCGGATGATGATGATGTAAGTAAATAAATAAATACTTCATAAATAAAATAAATAAATAAATAAATAAACTTGAGAAAGAGAGCAGTTGCATTAACTTGAGCTTGTAATAAAATTTTAGGTGGTTTACTACAAGTATATCCAAGAGCCCGGGGGATCCTAGCCAGGATAAACCTCCGGTCACGTATCAAATTTGGGAATCGTGGCCGGGCGGGTTGCTAGGACGGAGGCTCAATGTCCCATGACACCTTTTGTCGTCACAAGGAGTACCTCGCAAGATAGTCGTTCACTTCCACTCAAAGCCTGGCTGGCGCAGAGGCCACGAGAGGCATCGGCTACCCGCGAAACCCTAGATCGACCAATTGCGTCATTTCGCTTTATATCAAATAACACCATACCCTCCATCATGCGGAGACAGCAGTCAAGGGCTGATGGACGTAAGTCACAAATGGGGCCATCACGATAGTGACGAAGGTCTCGGTGGTCCGTGGCACGCGCATCATATAGATAGGAGATCGCAGCTGTTAAGATGCACTTGTGGCCATCAAGCTCACAGAGCTTATCAAAAGCACTGCAGTGGCGATGTTGTCGCAATCGCCAAACCAACTCAAACATCTTTGCAACTAGCAGCTCTTCACCGTAAGTCCGCTTTACCTCGGGGCCATTCAAGGAACAGCACAACTGAAAAAGGCGGATACCCAAACATTCTACGACCAACCTGAGCTCAAGACATGAACCCCAGGCTTCTCTTCTTGCCGCAATGCAAAGTACCGCGCATGCATCGTGAACTGTTGTTAGACCATCTTGGTCCATGCAAAATGCACCAGCGCACGAGACCATGCATGGCTCCAACATTAGAATTACGTGCCCCCCCCGATTAATAGCGTTTGCAAGCATTTCTGCTGATAGATCACGGAGCTTTGACGGGGACCCTTCGCCTGTACGAATTATTGCAGCCTGAGACACATTTGACTGGCCAAATAAGGCAACATTAGAGAGTAGGAACGCACTGCCATGAGGTGCGCATTAGCAGCAGTCCACTCGAACACACCCACTTCCCTATCGAGACTTCTAACGATTAGTGCCGCACCAGCAGCAAAGCGAGCATCTTTTGGAATGTGGTCACGTGTCTTTGACCGCCGAAAAGACGATGCCTACTGCACTAGTGAGCTAATCTCAATATAATTCGGCCCGGTTTGAAACCAGCTCGACGCAGCATCGGTGCTGACTCGACGGAATGCGTTGGAATGATTGCATGAAGTCCTAGGAGCCTTGACGGACAGGTATGGTTCGAGGTCCCTTGACCCGCACGTTGCGCGTGGAGTGCACGACCGCCTTACTCGCCCTAGCCCGACGGATGGGTCCCGGGACGCCCATCCGGTTGTCTAGGCTATTTTTGCCGGTCAGACTTGTCTGTGGCCATGGTAGCGAAACGGCCATATGAGCTCCTCTGACGCCGAGTTTCAGCGAAAACGGCCGCTGAAGGCCACGATCCAACACGGTCGCAAACTGGGGCACGGCTCATTTCAAGGCTTCTAGCCGCTGTTGGAGCAAGGGAGGCTTTGAGAAGCGCCGTCGAGGCAACTCCTAGCTCATTGGCTTTCCAGTTGTAACGACAAGGGATCACCTCGGATATACCAACAGGCACCTCACGTAGTTTTCTTATTTCTCGTGACGATTAGACGACTGGGCCCTTTGTCCGCGCCCGTGGTGCACGACTCAGCACCACGTGTGCTGTATAAATCCGGCCGAGCAAAACTACTCATTTCTCATAGAAAAGTCCAATGCAGATGTTCATCCCGGCCAATTCATTTTTCAGATACCTACATTTCTTAGTTGAATAATTTAAGATCTGCAGCAAATCACCTGAAAACGTAGGGTATGGTGATGGATGCAAGAGTCAGAATATGTCCTTTGCCAGACGAGTTGGGCGGGTGAAGAGCGAGCACTGCTCCACACCTCGTGTCGACAAAAACACGAGCAGGATGACTGTCAGAACAAATTACGAGCCTATCATGTAGAAGGAAAGAAATGCCGTGTGCAAGCAATGAGTCTCTCTCCATTTCACCCAGACGGATTCCACCATGTCTTTTCCGACCTTTGACGGGTTGTTGTGTGAGTGGATGTACAGGACCGGTCCCACGAACTTGCGATTTGTCAGATACCATATGACGCAGGCGCTGATAGTATACAATCCCCACGAATATCTCCATGCGCATTAATAGACCAGATAGTCCCGAGTAAACCTGTCCAAATTATATATTCCAATAGATCTTGATCTCCACGCAGCTATTGAGACTGGTTCAGATCCAAAATATTCATAGCCAGCCGCACAAAGCTGGGAACCTGGGAAGTGGGATCTAGAAGAAACGGAAGAGTGAAATGCACCAAAGAAGTCTACAGCTTTACGATGTTCTTGAAATGCAAATGGCGTGCCATCGTGGAAACGACCACATGACGCAGCGGATTTCCCAGCCATTGATTCAATGAGCATCCCAATAGTCATTCGCGATGGGAACCTTGAGTCGCAAAAATACTGCTAGAGAAGTAGATACAAATAACATACGCGTGTGGGTTTATGATGATGTCAGGTGTAAGTCCTGACTCGCAGAACGGCATATCACATTCAGGCCATAGAACAGAGAGAACACCTTTCTGACCATGTCGTGACGAAAACTTGTCCCCAATGACTGGTCTGCGAGGATAACGCAATGTGATGCTAGCTCTGTGTTGATTAATATCTTTCCTGTTTTCGTTGCACCTGGGACCGGAGGGTCAATTCTAACACGCCCAGGAATGACGACGGGAGGCGCCCTAGAAAGCGTATCGCGTCGACGTAGGCATTCTCCGTGTCTTTGTGTGCTCCAATGATGTGCTCATTGCAGTTCTCAACGAATGCACACCACAGCGGATCTCCTGGTCCAATCTTCTGCCCAACCGACGGTAACCCATCTTCTCCTAGCATTGGAGCAACATACTCAGGGCCATCAGCTGTGTTCTTTGCACCATTATTCGCAGGTTTCATGACAGTATTCTTATTGCCAAAACAAAGTAGGCTAGTTTTACCCAGGGGGCCCTTCCTACGCTCGGCCTCTGCAGTAAGATCAACAAGCAGCGTCTTATAGACAGTCCCGTGGCCAAAGCCTCGCTCAAACGCAGATTTATTGATAATCATTGCATCCTCCATATCGTATCCAGTATATGACACAACCGCAACAATAGAATTCGTCCCCTGGGCATTGAGATCAAGCGTTAAGTTGTGATAATCTCGGGTGCAGACAAGAGGGGACTGTGGTGTCAGGAGCCGATACATTTTGTGATCACCCCGATGATAAAAAGAATGCGAAGGTGTCCCCATAGTTTGCTTTCCCATCTGGCATTGGTACATGTTGCGAGGAGACTGATTGAAGTCTGAAAAAGGTGTCAGGGATGCGAGGAAGGAAAGCATGACTGTGGGGTCTATTTCTGCATGAGTCTCAGTGACAATGGTCGATATGTTGTCTTCAGGCAACGATAAGCCTGATTTAGTGCACGATATTTGCAACGTGCTTTGTTCAAATGGACCAATCAGTTCAATCTGTGCCGTCAGGCCACACTGCAACACTGGGCGCACAAGCCGAGCAGGTTGTGAGAATAGGTACAAGCCGGAAAATGGACAAGAGGCACTCAGTCCTTGTTGTTTGACGTGAGCAATTTCAAGTGTTGTATCAATCCCTATCGCACTGAAAGCCTTGACCTTTAAGCGCCTTAGCACCCAAGATATATTGGCACACACTTCATCTGGTGCGGATCCAAGCACAAAGCCATCAAGGCAGACATGAAGATGGTCGCTCATGCATTTCCAGCTAGTTGTGCATCCTGTTGAATTAGCTCTACCATTCTTGGCACCATAACCAAGTGACAAAGTTCGCGTCGGTAACATCCCTAATGATATTAGTATGTCAATCAATAAGATACGCCAATTCTTCGTGTTTGCCGCCATATTACTGCTGTTGCAGACAACGTGTGTTTTAGCAGAAATATGCGACAACAATCCGCATGGGGCACCATCTGGCGTGTGAACAGGGCAAAGAAAGCCCCAAGCCTCAGGCAAAAGTTTACGGACACTTGTTGTTTTCATGGTGGTGAAGAATTGACCACGATGTACTGAACGGAAGTGGCTCAAGTATCTCCACTTATTCAATCGTTCTGCGACTATAGCAAAACCTGTTGTTTGTTGTAGATCCAATCCACTGGAAGAAATTAGATTCCCACTGGCGATGAAGGAAGAAATCTTCGACCCCACGACTCCAACGTATCGTCCGAGGATTTTACTACAATATGGCAAAATGTTTTGGTGGATATTTAAGGAACTGTGTGTAAGATCATTTTTAGCATCACGGCGCATATGAGCTATTGATTGTCCAAGAGTGTCTTCCATCTTCTCTCTGATATAAGCGCTTAGAATGTGTCCTGGCATAAGCAACTCCTGGTGGCTGACTGAATCCATATTATCCTCACAGCATTTAGCGTGTACAAAACTGTGCAACTTGCGAGACATGAGTGCAAGAACATCTTGCTTGGCAGACCAGCTGTTTACGTGCACAGCAATATATCGCTCTAGAAAGAATAGTCCAAACACATCATCGTCAGCATCTTCCGGGAGATTCTGGCGAAAAAGGCTGGCACACATGGTGCCCAGTAACGCCAAGGGATTAGCTTTGGTTGAAGATTGATTGGGTAAAAAACCTGCACAAGTGGTGAGATTTACAACGGATAAGAAACAAGGAGGCTGGCTAGAACTCTGTTTGCTGCCTTCATCTCGAGGTGTGCCCGTGCTTATCGCATGGGAAAAATTACCTTGATCATAAAGATCAGGCATCAGGGCATTGAGAACGACAACCAGAGGTATCATCAAATCCTGTTTGCGTACAGAAACTCGAAGACGCATACTTCCATTTGAAAGATAGTGTAAAGTCATGGTGCAAGTTGACTGATCTGATCGGGCGCAACGCATTGTCACCGCGTATCTAAAATTATTGTGTGAAGGTAACGCTAAATGTCATGAAGCGTACTGGGTATAAAAGGCTCCGCGTCCTCTGTACACAGGTCGCTGTATTGCCATTGGCATGTTTCGCATCGGCACCTAAGTTGCCGAATTGTTGGTCGCTCTGAAGTGATGATATGAACTCATGTGGTGAACTTGAATTAACCTGAGGACCTTTTCCAGACCGTTGATTATGAAATAGCCGCCAAGCTCATCACATTCCTGTGTAGCAAATATTAATCAGCTGAGCACAGTCAAAAAGTTCTCTGGCGTAGCCCACACACCTCACGGGCAGCAACTAATCCGGCTTCATCTAAGCCCGAGAGGTGACATCTGCGAACAGGGGTAATTTGCGATGTCCAACTAACTATTAGCACCTATTGGAGAGAACCATGATGGGTAAATACCCTGCTGTCCGGGTAATGGTCCCTCGATCATCAATGCCATTCATACCACACTTAAAACTGGCAGTCATGGGCGCTGAATAAGTAATCTTTCGTTCTCGACATTCTCTTGGGGTGATTATTGTTTGGGGATCCTTGTTTAGTATCGGATAATCAATTGCGATGGCAGTCATTTGCAGCATAACTTGAAGCCTCTCGTGACATCCATCAAAGGCGCATTCATGTGGAAGCGCGCAATCCACAGCACTACTTAGGTCATGCTGGAGGAACTGATTGAAGCTGTGGAGATGATGGACGGCCGCGGATTGCATCAGACGGACCATGCACGAAGCAAGCCTTGGCGCTGCTGCTATGTGCCGGTTATATCGTTCCGGGTGTACCGGGTCGGAACTCAAGGGCCACGAGCTCAAGTCAGCAGG
>CEQO01288393.1_pt1 | contig 11768 bp, 7 predicted proteins | sample 531101 | NCBI WGS metagenome assembly CEQO01 (sample SAMEA2621272, study PRJEB7988) | marine metagenome | isolation source: saline water (ENVO:00002010), including
TCAACACCAGTATTAATGCGGTCTGCAGAAATATTCAGGAGCGACTAAGTAACCCCCCTTTAGCCACTGAACCTGCGATATTCTCCGGGGGATTTTCGCCTATTGCATAGAGCCCCCCAATTTCTTGAAACCCAAATTTCAGCGAGTCGGTTAACCGTAATGCATGTCTATCCAGCTCATGATCAGCATATTTCGCAGAGTTTAAATCGTCACCGAAAAGAAGCTTAGCACCCCTCTTAGGCCTTGTAGACGTCGACAAGTAGGCGTAATCCACTTGAATGTTAGCGAAGCCTAGCTTGACCATCATCGTCAAATAATCAAATTTAGCCGTACTACTAAAATGCAGAACCTTCATTGACTCAAAGATCCTACAGAATGCTCTAACCGAGAATCACCATTAGATGCGCTCAATGCCACACTAAATAGCCGTCCATCGTCTCCACCACTTTGAATCGAGTGATATAACTTCCATCACATCTATAGTCGATTTATTTGAAGATGGACATTGTTATTTTCATTTAAGTATGTAACCAAACAGATAAATAGCCTCACCAAAACTCACCATGATTATCATGGTCTCCAAATTTTTCCTTGCTGAAGGTGAAGGTGATCACCAAAGCATTCTGATTGGAAGTTGTAGGCGGCTTAAAACCCTCAAAGTCTAAATACGCAGTCCCAGGGAATTTCTTCGGTTCCCCAGATTTACCATTTAATTCTAACTTGATCTCGGTTTTATGCATTTCCGTCTTATCTCTAAACTCTTGGTGAACAGACCATTGAGAAGAACGCGAAAATTCACATAATTCCACTCTTAATTCACCGATTTTTTTATTTATTTTGGTTTGAGATTCTGACTCAAGCTCAAATTCCTCAAGCATATCGAGTGTCCAGTCAACAAACTGCTGAGTAAACGCCCCAGACAGTTTCAGTGGTCCAACACCCTTCTCTATCCTCAAGACAACCCAACACAAACTGTCTTTTTCGCGAAAGAAAGCTGTTTGCCCAAGACTTGCGGAGATTCTGCAATGAGTGAATGCAAGTGTTTGCGCAGGTTTAATTGGTAAACCGATTCGCCCTAAATGCTCAAGAGCAGCTCTTTGAATCCGAAGCGCAAACAGTTCGTTTAACCGTCCTAAGTACAAATCATTCAATCTTCTTTCGATGAATGTCCTGTCGATTGTCATTATTTCTTTGGGGTCCCATTTCAATTTGTAGAATCGCCCCTCGTGACGGATCAATAGTCCGTCTTCAGCGGACAAATTTATCTGCCTTGCTGTCTCCCAGAACATTCCTGATTTATCTTGCTGTGGAATTTCTACTGCGGTACCCTCAACAAACAATATTTGATTATTGTTTAGCTTGTGGTGTATCACGTCGCAGGTCTGCGATATAAGCAACGCACAACGGAATTCACCCTGTGGAGAAGCATGCTTAAACACTTGTCTGGCAACTCTTCTGTTGCGCCTTAAACGTAGTCTAGAGGCAGCATTCGTAAGAACAGTCTTGGGATATCCTGAAGTTAATTGGTTAGCATCAGCATTGCTCCCAATTTCCACACCATTTATTTTGAAGACGTCACCGAAGCGAACTTGAACTGGTCTTCCCAAGGATCGCAGATGTTCCTGACTCGCAGGCTTATTCAACGAAATTCTCGAAAAAACATTACTGAGCATGTTTGACGGACCAAGGTGACCAACAAGAGAAGACTCAATACTGTTCGGTAGCTTTTTAGACGCTTCAAAGGTTGTCTTATCCGCCTCAAGCCTACTTGTAAAGTATTGCCCGGCCAACCAGTTCAAGTACGCAGACAGACTCTCCCTCTCACCCTGCAACTGTCCGACATTTATTGCTGCAAGATCCATGATTTCTAATTTCTGAATTGTTCTTTGAACATCAGAGAACGCCTTCTCTAAAGATTGGCGATACCTTGCATGAAAATGGGAGTACTCAACCAGCACTTGTCTTTCTTCATGAAAAGATTTGAGCGCGGAAACAGGGCACTTTCCCTGCTTTGCGCTCTTCTGAGCAAAACGAAACATGGACTCTGAAACGTTGATTTGCTCACGAAACCGGGATGCTCGATTTGTGCTCGCCACGTCTACCGTAGAAATTAATAAAAAATATGGTGTTAGCGGTGGATCCTCTTTCCATGCATCCAGAAATAAACTACCAAAAAACTCTATTGTGGGAATAACTACCTCCTCACCCTCAGCCGGAGCACCGAGGAAGTGATCAATTACCACCAAATTGACTTTCTTAATATATTCAAGTGCAACTGGATCATTAGGAAGACAGCCAAACGACTTCACTTCATAACCTAACTCCTTAAGTGCTTCCATTATCGCTTGAAGAGGTGCGATTTCCCCCTGAACCTTAACTTCAAGTTCATGAAATGCTCTCTTACCTAAATCTGCTCCAAGTGGAGAGCTCTCGCGAATCTTCCAAAATCGACTAACAGACTCTTGATTTGCAAAGAAGTCATCTAAAAAGCCTTGCGAGTCGACCGGTGCTTGGGTTGGGAATTCATTAACAAACCATTCCCTTACGTCATCATTCTCCAATAATATTTTTTGCAAACTATCAGAATAAGTTTGCAATTCTCGGGCACCCGGAAGAAGGAGTGCATCATCAATCACTACTGCTGTGAGTTTATTCATCTTTAGGAAAAATCAATCTCAAATGTTCTGAACTGACCATCCTGATCAGCGGGTGCTAACCGAAGTTTCATACCTGATTCTTCGCTAAGTCTATTGGCAATATACAAACCCATTCCTCGACCTAACCCGTTAGGTTTCATCGTAAAAAGAGGTGTAAAGATCTTAGACTTTATTGAAGGCGAAATGCCCATACCGTTATCAGAAAATAATATCCTACGCTCATGTACTAGCAGCTCAACCGAAATTTTAGCTTCAAAATCCTGAATATTTAGTTCTTCAGATAGAAAGGCACGATGATGATCCAACCAGTACACCGAGTTTGTGATTAGATTCTCAAAGATATGATATAGAAAGCCCTCAACCAGCATCGCCTCAAATCCTGAGCTTTCCTTACTCGCAATAAACTCCACTTTTATTTTATGGCGAGAAAACTGACTGTTGTGTGTCTCTAAAATGTTCTCAATAACATGTCTTACATTCACATTGCTCTTGGTCTGTCTACCAGGTGTACTCACTGGATCAAGAATACGTAGACGTTTTTCGAGACTCTTGAGTTGATGAAAAAGACTTTCGATTGCGGGTGAATTGGACTGGGCTCGAATACTAATTATATTGTCCAAGGTGACCTTTGCTGTTCGAGTCATCTCATGTACAACAAACTCAAGCATTAGACCAACAGAGGCTAGATGTAAATAAACATCGTGCTGCTCCTCAGATTTTTTGAGCGCGGTTTTCGCCTTCGCCCATGCTGCTTCCACCTCATCACAGTATTGTTTAATCTGCATGATTTCATGCTGCTTGTCCGCTGGAACAGTTTGCGCAAGCGCATTCAATGTCTTGCGAGCATCTTTTGTTTTCTGCTTGACAGTCTTATCGACCTCACTAAATTCTGTTTGTGCGATCTTTACCGTTCGTTCTTCATATTTTTTGACAAGCCCACCCAGCTCGCCCCAAATAACATACTGAAGACATCGAACTAGCGCACGCTTCTCAGGAGTATCGCGAAGACCTTGCCTATTGGTCTGATCTTGCAAACATCGATTGTTATGTGACGTAATATCTACGTAACCGACGATTTGAGATCTATTTAGCTTGTAAGCGCGCCCAGAAAGAGCTTTCTTATCCAATTCCAACCAATCATCATCTGGCGTGGCATAAGGGTAAACTCTGTAACCATCTCTGTACAACAGCAATCCGCCAGCCCATCGATCCATCCAATCCTTAAACTCTGGATACTCTGCCTTATCACCCTCTAATTTGTACCTTTGCCTATTAAACCAATAACCTGTCGCTTTAAATGGACCAAGTGATCTGATTCCCACAAAACGCTCTGAACCACCTGCAGCGCCAGCATTTCTCAATTTAGCGCCGCCATCAGCCAATCGACTTGTTAACTCTTCAAGTCCAAGAGAAACCGTTTCGCGATGCACTGGCTCTCCAGGTATTGCCAGATGCTCAGGAGGACGAAATTCAACCGAACCTTCCAGTCTTATTTCCGGAAAGCCTTCTTCGCCATCATTTGAAACTCCATCTTTATACTGTAGTTCGACCTCAAAGTAACCGTGTCGTTGATCTAGATAAGTTCGATCAAAACTAACATAGTTCTTGATCTCTCGGTCATTATAAAAAATCTCTACACCAAGCCTCTTAGCCAACCTATCCATAGGATTCTTTAGCTTAGCTATATCCCTCTGAGCAATCAGTGTTAGCTTCTCAAGACTCCAATCTTCGATTAAATTCGAAATAGTTAATACTGTTCCGGAAATATCTGAACTAATTTTTTTTTGCCCCTCAACCGGCTGAGCAATAAAATCATCGATTTTACTCTCTAAATCGCCTTCTAATTTTGACCAGTCCAAATAAAGGTTTGACCAGTTTGAGTCACCACTCCTTGAAGAAGTAACCTGTAATCGTTTTCCAAGTCTCATAGTGGATAGTCGACCAATACCCTTTTCCCCAAGGATAATATGACCATCAGAAGCATTAATTTTTTCTTTTAACCGATTAGAAGTACCAATTGTTAAAAACTTCAACTCAAGATCTTCGAGAGACATTCCATGTCCAGAATCTTCGATTTGGATATATGAATAATTACAATAAAAATCATCAAGATAAACTAAAGCTTCATTTTTCATTTTTCCATCTATTTCATCCCAGAACTTATCGACTAATTTTCTCTCTGCCTGAGGACTGAAATATTTGTCACCTAATCTAGATTTTAACTTTTTCGCATCAACCGAAGAGCCACCATGTTTAATAAAATATTTAGCTGAATCAAAACCAGATCTTGTTATAGCAATATTAACTTTAATTATTACGTTCTTACTCCGTGCATCTTTAGCATTTTTGATAAGTTCATATAATGCAATTGCATCAGATGAAATCAATTCACCTCCAAGCTCTAACAGAACACGAGCATTAACGTTAAATGTCATATCAATCCTGAATATTTATATACTCTCAGCAAGTTAAGGACAAGCAAATTAACTAATCCTAAATCAAGCTTAGTGAGTTTTACGAATAGTTACAATTGGCAAACCAAACACCCCTGATCGTCATCATCATCAGGCTCCTCGGTTGTTTCAGCATCAGCGAAAATTTCCAATAACGTTGTATTTTCTTTTCGAGCCTTGATTCTTTCAATGCGAATGATGTGCTCACGCTTAATCTGTTCAACGCGCTCAGGCTGCTCCATCTCAACTAGACTTTCGCCTTGACTCCAAGTAAAAAAGTTACCAGTTTTCTCATAGGGCCTTTCGTATTCCTTGGCCTTGTCATACAACTCAGGGTAGGTCTCTTTCAATCGAACCCATTCAATTTTTTGTTGATAGAAACAAAAATAACAGCCTGAACGTGTTCTGCCCCACTTTGTGTATGGAGGCATACCGACACCCGACTCACGCAGAATTGCCTCAATATCCCTAAGCACGAGCCCGTCTTCTTTAAATGGATAAACCGCCTTGATATTGGATTTGTGGCTAATGTAACCGCTTCTATTTTCTTCCGCCCTCAGACCTACATAGTTGATAACTTCATCGTTTCCGCAATGCTGCTCAAAGGGCTTTAGCTTCAAAGCTCTAGTACACCATCTCCGATGATTGGAGGGGATCATCCCTCCATACATTTCATACCAATGATCAAAACCTACATCGGCATTAAGACGAATAACTTCCTTACCAAGATAGCTTGAGATTCTCTCCAAATACTCGTAAGTCTCGGGAAGTTCTTTATTTGTATCGCTGAAGATGTACTCCATTTCAGGTACCCGGTCTCGCATGTAAATGGCCAATGCGGCACTGTCCTTTCCGCCGGAGAGACTCAAAATATGCCTAACTTTCTTTGTTTCAGCCATTGCTTACCTCTTGGGATTTCAATGTTTTATTCAACTGAATTTGCAACAACGCTTGGGCAAGCGCAGCCTCTGCCAACTCAGTATTGACGCCTGAGGATTCATTAATCAACTTCATCACATTTTTCGCTATCGCATCAGATGCATCAGTACATGCAGCAAAAATTTGCGACTCATCGCCACCAGGCATCGTTAATGTTAAGCCCACGAATCTTTCGGCAGCTTTCGGTGCGATACCACGCTTCATTACCAGTTGCATCCATCGACGATAGCGTCCACAAAGCTCTGTCAATTCTTCTTGAAACTTAGCTAACGTATCGTCATGCCAAGAATCCAACGGACGATGGGCTATCAAGCTCGCTACCGAGTTCAACCATTTCTCATCAGTCAACACTACATCTGTACAACGCAGAATGAAACTTCTGAGATCAGCGTCAGCAAGTGTTGATGCCTCTCGACTACATTCTTTCTGCAATTGAGCACGAATCCGTTGCAATGGACCAGTAATACCAAATCCTTTGCTGAGTTCGCTGGCCACCTCATCTTGCAAACGTCTGTGTGCCATACCAAGATCTGTAAGTGCATCAACGAGCCATTCTTTGAAAGCCATCTTAGACTTTGAGTCCTTGTGCGCCCGCGGAAGGGTATCTGTCAACAATGCAATCGGATCTACAGCCTTACTCAGAATTGTTTTCACAATCGCAGCATCCTTGCCAATTCGCAAAGTGGACTTCGAGAAATCAGGCAATCCAATGAACCAACGATACAAAGCTCGGGTCATCTCCAAGAAAGATGGCTCAGCCGGTACTTGACAACCAATTGCAGAGAAAACTTCCTGATAATCGGAAATGAGCCTCTTACTCTCGTCCTCACCCGCCAACTCTCGAAGCTCGAACGTATGAGGATTTTTGTACATACGCATCAGATGCTCTGGGGTCAGTTCCAACACCAGGGAGCCGCGCTCGAAGATTGCGCATCTTTTTCTATTGATGATCAGATAAAGCGCAGCCCAAATACCCGCAGGTCCATTGCGTACACCAAACGGTGGTGCCGCTAGGGATGTGAGCAACTCAAGGAAACTAACAGGTTGCGGTCGTTTAAGCAGGGCAGAAATCTCGTCCCAAACCGCAGATAGATTGTTGGAACTGTCCAGTTTAGGTGGATTGACTAACATCCATGCTGAGCCCGACTCACACCAAATTCCCGTTTGCTTAAGCAGTGACGAGTGAATCAAGCGTTCCGGTGGGTATTCATGCTCTTCGCAGAGCCTTTTCGTTTTCTCCTCGGCGAGCAAAAATTCAAATAAGCGTTGACGTGCGAGAACAATGGCTGATGCAGGTCGATCCTTGTTGATCAACTCGTTAACAATCATCGGCGCTTTACGGTAAACACGATCAAACAACCAAGAGGCGATCTGGCTTGGATTCATCCTGGAACTATTTTCGATTTTAGACCCACGATGCCAATAGAATGGGCCTTCTTTAATTCCAGCAGGAATTAACTCAGACAAAACCAAAACCTCTACATCCTCACTCGCTCTATTGACCCGAGAACTGACATATCGAGTGGTCCACGGATCCAGACTCTTGGCTTTAATCTCAACCAAAATTGAAGACCAAATTGCATACTCAGACAGAGCAGCCCGACCCTCCGCAGTTAGCTTCAAATAACTATGCACCACGAGAGATTCTTCTTCTGATGAAAAGCGTGACTCGCATTCCTGGGCTTGGGTAGTGTCAGCCGAAATCAAGATCAGCTTTATCCATGCATCTGGTCGCGCCGTGTCGTCCCGAAGTGAGGGAATTTGTGGCCAATTGTCCAAGGTACCAACCAAAGTTGATATGGTGCGAATTGTTCCGGTTTGATCATAATGACGACTCGCAACAATTAGCTTTTGCGCAAGAGCAATTGTGATGCCTTTGACAGCCCAATCATTCTCATGTGATCGAGCGGCCTTTTCATACAAAGCCTCAACATTCACAGCCCCTGAAACTGCGAATGCATATTCAGCAGAGCTATATCGCTTAATCAGGATTCCTAGTTCAGTAAACTTGGCTAACTGAGCCTCGACCAGATCAATGTTCGACTCGCCCAAAGCCCAGCCTAATGTGGCGGAGTCCGCCTTTAAACCAAGACTTGATTTGACCAACTCAAAAACAGCAATTACTTTGAGCAACGAACAACCAAAACTCTCACCAGTGTGTTGCTCAATCATCTCTTTCGCGAAAGTCCATCTCCGCTCAGTATCTAACTCCCTGAATCGAAGTGCGTTTCCCTGAATCAAATAATCATAGAGATCCTGGATCCGGTACCAAGACTTCGCAGAGATATCAGTACGCTCCGCAAAATCACGCACAGCAAACAATTCGCCACCATACAAAAATGCATGGAATGAACGTTCGCTTTGTCCATATCTCTTGCAAATAGTGGCGGCAGCTGCAAGCGACATCGGATGCAAGGGAAAAAGCGATTCGGCGTTGTCAAACAACAGTTTCTCAACCGAAGTTGGCGCTCTCAAAATATTTTGTTTTACGGCTCGCGCATACTCCTTACGAGCAGCAGTGATAATTTGCCTTTCTTGACTCAGATCACCTGCACTGAAAGCCTGACTCGCAAACTGAGCGTATCGCTCAACCGGCTCATCAAATGCAATTTCTTCAAATCGTGCAGCCACCTTATGCCACTCATCTCCTAGCGAACGGCCGACTCCAGCCGCATAACTTGAGAAATGCTGATGCAACATGGCTACCACAGCGATGCTGTTGTCTTCTACACGACATGCACACTCCGCAACCTGTTGGAGTGCGATCAAATCGCCATGTTCTGGATACAGTGCGGCGTACTCGACGAACTTACCAACTTCGTCGATTAAAAGAATTACTCCTTCATACCCTCCAGATCGCGCTGCAGCTGACAAATCCAATGCCATGTCGCCAACAGCGGAATTAAAGGGAACGCCTTCATAAGTACCGGCAATCAGATCCAATTTTTTTCGAATCTTCAGTACAGATTTACCTCGTCCGAATCCCTCAACTACCTTAGCAATCGAAGCAGCAAAAGCGGTTCCAAATGAAACTCTCGACCCTACAACCGCCAAAGGAAGCCTTTTGCAGTTCGCATAACCTTTAGCTACTTTGGGTGCTATCGAGCTTACTGTCTTTGCTGCCAACGGGAAATTTGATTTTCCCGCTAACAGTTGGGCAAGCAATGCAGCAAATGCCGACTTCCCGCTTCCGTAAGGCCCCACAACTTTCCATGCTCGTTGGGTCTGCCCCGATGACAAACCGCTACTTATAATCTGTAGGGCTGAAATGCTGTTCGGAGTAACAACATAGTTTTTTAAAGCAATCGGCTCCAGAAGGTCTCGATCGAGTGAAATAGATCTGGTGTGCAAGCTGGACAGGGGGATCTGGTCAATTATTCTTTTATGCATAATCATGTCTCTCCACACCGCTCCAAATCTGATACTGCGAAGTCAAACTCCCAGGCCTTAACACCAAACTTTGAGTGTCTGCTGTATCAACAAACGTCAACTCATCCTTTAATAACTCATCAACACATACTTGAATCAAATCTCTTAGCCTGTACTCATCCAGACGAAAAACTAGGCCAGGACTGAAACTACCTTTCAAAACATCCTTGAAATCTACAGTCCAGCCGCCATTGCTGACATCTCCAATGTAATCGATCAAGGCGATCGCAAATACCCGCGGGCTCAATCCAATTGGCAACGAAAGGTCTGTGTTAAAAATTGTGCGACCATCATCCGTTTTTGATGCTTTAAGAAAACCTAGGTCTTGCAGCGGACACCAAGAGGTATCGTCCCCATTTCTGACGGTGGCAAGATAGCTATTAATGAATATTGAAGTGTGCTGCTCCAGGGTACTAGTAGCCAAGGTTTTGGTTCCCGTCGAACCCCTTTGATTTAACGTGGAAATTAATCTCTCCCTCTCAAAACGAGCCAGTTTGGATTCACCAAAAACCAAGTTCCAAGCACCCAAATTTGCCTTCGAACTTATTGCCCAATGAATGAGCCAAAGCGATTCCAAAGACTCAAGGTGTGGATCCCAGCCATCGGTGCTGAGCAACAATTGTCCGAGTGGCCCAGACTGATGACCACCGTCTCCATTGGCTTTAATTACTCCTGTCGATTCTGCCCAAAACTGCAAAGACTTCACCATATTTCGACCAATTCCAAGTGTTTGAATTGCCAGATCATCATTTCTCAGGATTGAAGAATCGTTTTGAATTGCTCGATGGATTTTAGTAAGCCAACCGAACCTGCACACAAAGGACTCATGTCCTGAATATCGCTCACTGGACGTCTTGATCATTTTTTCTTTCCTGGCTTGCTTGTTGCAGAAGATCTCTCTTCCAAAGTCTCTTCTTGAGTGTTGACTCGCTCTAGCACAATGCATCTAGAATTCGCGTCAAAATAAATATTAACGGTATCACCCTCACTAAGCCCCGCATTGCGCAGGAGCATCTCCGAAAGCGAAACTCGACCTAATTTTTGTATTTTTTTAGTATCAAACAATACTTTCATAAGTATTCCGACGTTTCTTATTCAGAGGGATTATAAGTACATTAACATACTAAATTTTTTTGTCTAATTTATTTGAACCGACATATATAGGTCACGTTCGCTTGTTCGTCAGTACCACCGCAACTGCGAGGAGACTTGTCATCTGTTTCTGATGTAAACACTAGTGATCAACCACGGTAAATCACCGTGCGACCAAACAAAGAAAGAGTAAAAAATAGTTGGAAAGACTTATGTCGCTTCTTGTCGCCATTTAACCTTGCGACACCACTTAGATTTGCTTTAAAAATCTACGGATGGAGTTAGCATCAAACTTTGCATTCGAGTCTTTTTCGTAGACGTGTTTGTAGCAATTTGCTTGGACACCATCAGGAGCAAAAGCACTGTTCAAAGGAGGTTCCATATTGATCCCTTTGCACTCGGCGATGATCTCCAAAGCTGAAGAAATAGTGCTCGCTGTTGGCTGCATCACATCTGCCAAAACAGGGGAACGAAAACCACCTTCTCCAGTTTCACGACACTCAATTTCAATCCAAAACAAAGCTCTCTGATCGAGGATCAATCTGACAACTAACGCACAACGATAAATGCAGCCTTGCCGGCTATTTCTATCGTATTTAACCAAACGCCATCCGCGGCGAGGTCGATATTTTGACATCACATCAGTTTTCTCCTGGAAGCTCCAGCAAGCTAAACCATCACGAATAATTTCATAGCGACTATCAGCACAGGGCAACACGTTAAAGCTTGAAATTATTCCGTCACGCTTTAGTTGTGAAAAAACCTCCAGAATGCTTTTAAATCTTTTTTCTGGCGTGCGAATCCTATGCTCGGCCAAGCCTTTGCCAACAGCATCATTTTGGTAAGTATCTTCACCTGTAGACATTCTGTCACTGTGTACAAGAGCTTCACCACGTGGAGGAGTTGAATATTTCTTACTACTTTGTTTTTCCAATTTTAATAATTTGGGTTTGTTTATCCAGTGAAATTCCGTATGGTTGAGGTGGGTTATCGGAGAGGTGACATCTGCATCGTGGGTTGCATCGAGCTCCGCACCTGAACGCTCAACTTCTCCGACAGGCGCTCCAGGATAAGGAGCCGGCTCGTCAACGGCCGTGGGATTCGAACTGTCAGTACCGCTATTTGCACGCTCATGACCAATTAAGGGTATGTAGTCGGCCTTGCAAAATGTTCGAAACCCGCATGACTTCTGGTGTTT
>CEQO01160959.1_pt1 | contig 11614 bp, 7 predicted proteins | sample 531101 | NCBI WGS metagenome assembly CEQO01 (sample SAMEA2621272, study PRJEB7988) | marine metagenome | isolation source: saline water (ENVO:00002010), including
GTCTACCTGTAACAGGCTGGCATCCACGTCAGAAGAATCCACTTCGGTCTTTTTCAGTATGTTGGTGATGCGCTTGTTGGCCGCTGCCAGGGCTTGCGATTCAGGCAATTGCGAGAATGCGCGCACGGCCTCGAGACGTTTGGGCAGGTCGGCGAACTGGCTCGGGTTTTGACTGAGTACTGATTCAACTTCTGCGGTGGTGTAGCCTTGGTCTTTCAGGTATCCGCGCAAGCGGTCTTGGATAAAGCCGGCAAGGCCCTCTACGCTTTGCTTGAAATCAGGGAATGCGGAGAACAGGCTGCTGGCTTTGTTCAATGCGTCGATCAAATCCAGCTTCAGGTTTTTCTCAATCACCATGCGGATCACACCCAGGGCGTGGCGGCGCAAGGCAAACGGGTCTTTGTCGCCAGTGGGAATCAGCCCGATGCCATAAATACCTACCATGGTTTCAAGCTTGTCGGCCAATGCTGCCGCCAAGCCAACTGGGTTGCGTGGCAGTTGGTCACCGGCAAAACGGGGGCTGTAATGGTCTGCAATCGCCTGTGCCACATTCGCATGTTCGCCGTCGTAGTGCGCGTAGTGCTCGCCCATATTGCCTTGAAGCTCGGGGAATTCACCCACCATGTCGGTAAGCAGGTCAGCCTTGCAAAGCAGGGCAGCGCGTTTGGCCAGTTCAACATCGGCACCACACAGGGGTGCCAAGGCAGCGGCGAGCTCAACCAAACGACCGTTGCGGTCTTTCTGGGTGCCCAGTTTGTTGTGGTACACCACATTGGCCAGGCCGGGCAGGCGGCTTTCCAGGGTTTTTTTGCGGTCTTGATCGAAGAAGAATTTGGCATCCGCCAGGCGCGCGCGCAACACGCGTTCATTGCCAGTTGTGATCAACTGCGGGGTCGATGTAAGCAGGTTTGAAACCAGCAAGAAGCGGTTTTTCATCTTGCCGTTTTGATCGGTGATCGCGAAATACTTCTGGTTGGCCTGCATGGTCAAAATCAGGCACTCTTGCGGCACTTCGAGAAATTCTTTTTCGAAGCCGGCTTCGTACACCACTGGCCATTCAACCAGTGCACACACTTCGTCGATCAAATCTTCGGGTTGTACCACCTTGTCGCCAGCCGCTTGTTCAGCCAGTGATTTCACAATGGCTGCTTTGCGTTTCGCGAAACTGGCGATGACTTTGCCTTCGGTTTCAAGTTGTGTCTCGTAGCTGTCGGCGCTGGCAATGTTCAGTACACCCTGGCTCAGGAAGCGGTGGCCCAGTGTAATTCGGTCACTCTCCAGTCCCAATACCTGCGCGGGTACTACCTTGTCACCGTGCAGGCAAACCAGGCGGTGGGCGGGGCGCACAAAATGCACCGTGCTGCCATCTGGGCGCTGGTAACTCATCACCTTGGGAATGGGTAGTTTGGTGGTGGCAGTATCCAGGGCTTTGGTCAGCGAATCTTCAAGCGCCTTGCCTGCCTGGGTGCGCGAAATGTGCAGCACATCCTGTTTGCCATCGCTGATGGTTTCCAGTTGATCCACAGCAATGGCGCCCAGTCCCAGTGAATCCAGTTTTTTCTGCAAGGGTGGGGTGGGCTGTCCGTTGGCATCCAGACCAATTTTTACAGGCAGAAGGCGTTCCTGAATTTTTTTCTCAGGGCTGACCGCAGCCACGTTGGTGATGCGGCATGCCAGTCGGCGTGGGCTGGCAAAAGCTTCCACCACGCTGTTGTCCGCGAGGTGGCCTTCATCGCGCAGTGTTTTGCTCAGCAGCTCGGCGAACGCGTTGCCCAGTGTTTGTAACGCTTTGGGTGGGAGCTCTTCGGTGAACAGCTCTACCAGTAATGTTGAATTCATGTGTATCAAGCGGCTTGTGAGTTGGGGGTGTTGCACATGGGAAAGCCCAGCTTCTCGCGGGAATCGAAATAGGCCTGTGCCACTGCACGCGACAAATTGCGGATTCGGCCGATGTAAGCCGCACGCTCTGTCACGGAAATGGCACCACGGGCATCCAGCAGGTTGAACGTGTGTGCAGCTTTCAGAATCATTTCGTACGCGGGCAAGGCCAGGCCAACTTCGATCAAATGTTTGGCCTCTGTTTCGTACTCGCCAAAATGGCGGAACAACATGTCTGCATTGCTGTGTTCAAAGTTGTAAGTGGATTGCTCCACTTCGTTTTGGTGGAATACATCGCCGTAGGTGAGCACTTTCTTGACGCCTTTTTCTTCGCGCTCGGTCCATACCAAATCGTAAACATTTTCCTTGCCTTGCAGGTACATGGTCAGGCGTTCAATGCCATAGGTGATTTCGCCCAAAATTGGCGAACAGTCCAGGCCGCCCACTTGCTGAAAGTAAGTGAACTGGGTCACTTCCATGCCATTCAACCACACTTCCCAGCCCAAACCCCAGGCACCCAGGGTTGGGTTTTCCCAGTTGTCTTCCACAAACCGAATGTCGTTTTGTTGGGTGTCAATGCCAAGGGCTTCCAGACTGCCCAGGTACAGGTCAATGATGTTTTCTGGCGATGGCTTCAACACAACCTGAAACTGGTAGTAGTGCTGCATGCGGTTGGGGTTTTCACCGTAGCGGCCGTCTTTGGGACGGCGCGAGGGCTGAACGTAGGCGGCATTCCAGGGTTCAGGGCCCAAGGCGCGCAAAAAAGTGGCGGTGTGGCTGGTGCCAGCGCCCACTTCCATGTCGAAGGGTTGCAACAGGGCGCAACCTTGTTGGTCCCAATAGTTTTGCAGGGTCAGAATGGCCTGTTGAAACGTCAGCGGTTTCTTTTGCATGTGCGCCTGTGTCCTTCTTGATTCAATTTTTTGGTCATTGATTGCCCCGTATTGTAATGGTTACCGGGGCTGTCGAGCTTAGAGCGTGCCAATGCACAGGTACTTCATTTCCAGGAATTCCTCAATGCCCCACACCGAGCCTTCCCGACCCAGTCCTGACTGCTTAACCCCGCCAAAAGGACCCACCTCGTTGGAGAAAACGCCCACATTGATTCCCACCATGCCGTATTCCAGTGCGCGACTTACGCGGAACGTGCGTGCCGAGTTCTCGGTATAGAAGTAGGCGGCAAGGCCGTAGGGCGTATTGTTGGCGTAATTGACGGCCTGTTCTTCGGTGTCAAACGGAAAAATGGCAGCAAGTGGCCCAAATGTTTCTTCCTGAGCCACCAGCATGCGATGGTCGGCGTTGTCGATCAGGGTTGGCTGGAAAAAACGGCCACCCAGTTCGTGAGGCTTGCCGCCATGAAGAAGTTTGGCGCCTTTGCTCAGGGCATCGTCCACATGCTTTTGAACTTTGACGACTGCCTGCTCGTCGATCATGGGGCCAATGCTGGCTTTGGTTTTCAGGCCATCGCCCACTTCCAGTTTGGCCACTTTGGCAAGCAGTTTCTCGGCAAAAGCCTGTTGCACGCTGCGTTGAACATAAATACGGTTGGTGCACACGCAGGTTTGGCCAGCATTGCGAAACTTGGAGGCCACCAAGCCTTCCACTGCCTTGTCCAGATCTGCGTCTTCAAAAACAATAAATGGCGCATGGCCGCCCAGTTCAAGGCTTAATTTCTTGATGGTTGGCGCACATTGTTGCATCAGGATGCGGCCCACCTCGGTGCTGCCGGTGAAGGTCAGTTTGCGGACCACCTCACTTTCGCACAACACTTTGCCGATCTCGACAGAACGGCTGGAGTCGCCAGTGATCACGTTCAGCACGCCCGCGGGGATACCCGCCTGGCGGGACAGTTCGGCCAGCGCCAGCGCGCTGAGCGGGGTTTGTTCTGCAGGTTTGATAACCACGGTGCAGCCCGCAGCCAGCGCAGGTGCTACTTTGCGGGTAATCATTGCGATCGGAAAATTCCAGGGTGTAATGGCAGCGCACACGCCGATACCCTGTTTAAGCACCAACAATTCGCGACCCAATTGGGGCGATTCCAGCACGCTGCCTTCAATGCGTTTGGCTTGTTCAGCAAACCACTCCACGAAGCTTGCGCCGTAAATGACCTCGCCTTTGGCCTCAGCAAGTGGTTTGCCTTGTTCCAGGGTCATCAAGAAAGCCAGGTCGTCGGCGTTGTCAATAATCAGGTCAAACCACTTGCGCAAGATCTGCGCCCGACTTTTGGCGGTGGTGTTGCGCCAGCTGCTCAGTGCTTTTTCCGCGCACAGAATTGCGTCATGGGTCAGCGCAATGGACGTATTGCCAACCTGCGCAATGGTTTGCCCGGTGGACGGATTGTCCACTTCGAAGTCGGTTTCGCATTCATGAAAGCTGCCGTAAACAAACGGATTGGTTTGCAACAGGCTGGGGTTTTTGAACTTGAATTGATGGTTCATTGTTTTGCTTTGGGTACTGCTCATGTCCGTTTCTCTCGTTGTTCAGTGTGCTTCAAGGTTTAGCAGGGCTGTCAGCTGCGCTGTACAGGCGACTGCAAATGTTTCAGTTCGCAACACGCGCTGCGAAAAATTCAGGGGCAAGGCGCCAAGTTGCGTGGCAGCATCAGTCTCTTCAGGTGACCATCCACCCTCAGGCCCTACGCAAATGATCAAAGGTTCCCCTGGGCTTGCTTGGGGCGTCCACTTTCTCAATGCCAGTTCAGCCTGCGGTGTAAACCAAAGTACATGGGCGTTGGGCCATGTGAGCGCGACGTGTTCAAGTGCAGCGGAAAGCGTTCGGACCGGTTCAACCTGGGCCATTTGCCCCCGTTCACTTTGCAGGCTTGCTGCCAACACGACCCGTTCCCAGTGGGCTTGCCGCTTGTTCGCCCGTTCCCCTTCCAGTTTAACCACGCTGCGCTGGGCTTGAACCGGGTGAAAGCCAGCTACGCCCAATTCTGTGCATTTTTCGAGTACCCAATCCATTTTGTCGCCTTCTGGCAATGCCTGAAGCACGTGCACTGGTCGATTTAGCTCGGTGTTTCGCAAGGCCAGTTGCTCGCCGACCTGAATTTGAGCCAGTTTTTTCGACGCATAGTGAATTGTGGCGTGGTACTCACAGCCCTTTCCGTTCCATACGCGCAGCGCCTCTCCTTCTCGCAGGCGCAAAACCCGGGAGGCGTAGTGCATCAAGTCGTCTGACAGATCAAGCACTTGGCCCACGCTATTGCAGTGTTCTAGCAAGAAGCGTGGTAAGCGCTTGCCTTTGTCGTGTTTCATGTTTCCCTGTCTTTATTCAATGGTTTGTCCGCGAAGGGGCGCTTTATTGGAATAGCTTTGATAAAATTCATTTTTTTCCAACTTTGCCACAGGCATAACCCTCAATCCCCATACCTATGTCCTCTTCGTCAAAGAACATGGCCAACGCGATTCGCGCGCTCGCCATGGATGCAGTTCAAGCCGCCAAATCCGGGCACCCTGGCATGCCAATGGGCATGGCCGAAATCGCTGTGGCCTTGTGGGCCCGTCACTTGAAGCACAATCCTCAGAACCCGTTGTGGGCTGATCGTGATCGCTTCGTGTTGTCCAACGGTCACGGTTCCATGCTGATTTACGCGCTGCTGCACCTGACCGGCTATGACCTGCCGATTGAGGAACTGAAAAATTTCCGTCAGCTGCATTCTAAAACACCAGGCCACCCTGAGGTTGACATTACCCCCGGAGTTGAAACCACCACCGGCCCATTGGGGCAGGGTATTGCGAACGCGGTTGGTTTGGCTTTGGCCGAGAAGCTGTTGGCTGCTGAATTCAATGAAGCGGGTTTCCCTGTCGTTGACCACAACACCTACGTGTTCCTGGGCGATGGTTGCCTGATGGAAGGTATTTCTCACGAGGCCTGTTCGCTGGCCGGTACCTTGGGCCTGTCCAAGCTCATCGTGATGTATGACGACAATGGCATTTCCATTGACGGTGAAGTAGAGCACTGGTTTGCCGACAACACGCCCAAGCGTTTTGAAGCCTACGGCTGGAACGTGATTCCGAATGTGAACGGCCATGATGTAGACGCCGTGGATGCCGCAATTGCCCAAGCCAAACAAAACGCTGCCTTGGACAAGGGCCCAACCCTGATTTGCTGCAAAACAAATATTGGTGAAGGTTCGCCCAATTTGGCTGGCACTGACAAAGTGCATGGCGCCCCACTGGGCGAGGCTGAAATTGCCGCTACCCGTGCCGCCATTGGCTGGGAGCATGCGCCTTTCGAGATTCCCGCCGAGGTTTACAACGCCTGGGACGCGCAGGTTGAAGGCGCTGCACGCCAGTCGGCCTGGGACAAACTATTTGAGGCTTACAGCGCCAAATTTCCGGCCAAGGCCGCAGAGTTCAAGCGCCGGATGGCGGGTGATTTGCCTGCCCAGTTTGAACAGACTGCTGCCCGTTTGCTGGCTGAAGTGGCCGCCAAGGGTGAAACAATTGCCACCCGCAAAGCCAGCCAAAATGCAATTACGCTGTTGGCTGCTGAATTGCCTGAATTGCTGGGCGGCTCTGCTGACCTCACTGGTTCTAATCTGACCAACTGGCCCAAATGCGTGGCTGTTCGCCGCAACAAGGAAGGCTTCACAGCCGGTAACCACATTAATTGGGGTGTACGAGAGTTCGGCATGAGCGCCGCCCTGAACGGTGTGGCCCTTCATGGCGGTTACATTCCTTTTGGCGCTACTTTCCTGACCTTCTCGGATTACAGCCGCAATGCGCTGCGCATGGCTGCATTGATGAAGAAGCGCAATATTTTTGTGTTTACCCACGACTCAATCGGTTTGGGTGAAGACGGCCCCACTCACCAGCCAGTTGAGCATGCTGCAACCTTGCGTTTGCTGCCGAACATGGACGTGTGGCGTCCCGCTGATTCAGTTGAATCCATGGCTGCCTGGAATAGTGCGGTCATGCGCAAAGACGGCCCCAGCAGCTTGTTGTTTAGCCGCCAAAACCTGCCATTCCTGGCGCGCTCTGAATCGGTATTGAACTCGATCGCCAAAGGTGGTTATGTATTGGTCGATGCAGCCGACGCCAAGGTCACCTTGATTGCCACAGGTTCGGAAATCGAAATCGCCATGAATACGCAGAAAGCTTTGGCTGAGAAAGGTATCACAGCGCGTGTGGTGTCCATGCCTTCAACCAATGTATTTGATCGTCAAGCAGCAGCCTACAAGGCCGAAGTGCTTGGAACAGCCCCAATCGCAGTCATCGAAGCGGGTATGACCGACAGCTGGTACAAGTACATTGCGCAGGCTGGGGTGAAAGGCACGGTGCTGGGTATGAGCACGTTTGGTGAATCAGCACCAGCAGGCGCCTTGTTCAAGCACTTCGGGCTGACCACCGAGAAATTCACCGAGGCCGCATTGGCTTTGGTACAGAAATAACTGATTTACTTTCAAGGAGATTTGTCATGACCATTCGCGTAGCGATTAACGGCTATGGCCGCATCGGCCGAAACGTACTGCGTGCCCACTATGAAGGTGGTAAAAAACACGACATTCAAATCGTGGCGATCAATGATTTGGGTGACCCCAAAACCAACGCCCACCTGACCCAGTACGACACAGCCCACGGCCGTTTCCCCGGTACCGTGAGCGTGGATGGCGATTACATGGTTGTGAATGGCGACAAAATCAAGGTTCTGGCCAACCGCAACCCAGCCGAACTGCCCTGGGGTGAGTTGGGTGTGGACGTGGTGATGGAATGCACCGGTTTTTTCACCTCTAAGGAAAAAGCATCTGCCCACCTGAAAGGCGGTGCCAAGAAAGTGATTATTTCCGCGCCTGGCGGTAAAGACGTTGACGCCACAGTCGTATTTGGTGTTAACCACAATGTATTGAAAAGCACCGACACCGTGATTTCCAATGCCTCTTGCACCACCAACTGTTTGGCCCCATTGGTCAAGCCATTGAACGATGCGATTGGTCTGGAAACAGGCTTGATGACCACCATTCATGCCTACACCAACGATCAGGTGTTGACCGATGTTTACCATGAAGACCTGCGCCGCGCGCGCTCTGCCACCATGAGCATGATCCCCACCAAAACCGGTGCGGCCGCTGCGGTTGGTTTGGTATTGCCGGAATTGAACGGCAAGCTTGATGGTTACGCAGTTCGCGTGCCCACCATCAATGTGTCCATGGTTGATTTGTCGTTCATTGCCAAGCGCGACACCACCGTTGAAGAAGTGAACAGCATTTTGAAGGCTGCGGCAGAAGGCCCGTTGAAGGGCGTGTTGGAGTACAACGAGGCACCGTTGGTGTCCATCGACTTCAACCACAACCCGGCTTCCAGCGCATTTGATGCCACCTTGACCAAAGTCAGCGGCAAGCTGGTGAAGGTATCCAGCTGGTATGACAACGAGTGGGGCTTCTCCAACCGCATGTTGGACACCACAGTTGCGCTGATGAACGCCAAGTAATTTCCAAGCGTTTAGTGAATTAAAAAACCGGGCCTTGAGTCCGGTTTTTTTTCGCCTTGTATTCCTCAAAAAAACCTCCCCCTTTTGTGGGTCTCCCTACCCCTATTGGTCATGCGAAAAGCCTTGTTTCATGCCGTTAAAGCGGTATTCGTCGGGCTTCGGCGAGGTGGCTGAGAAGTAGGCTCCGTTCTGCTTTCTATTCAACAAATTGATTGCACACCTCGCTGGGTAACCTGAACCCATTGTGATAAGCGAGTACTGCCATGTTGACCTTCCGACCCAAAAAGCAAAAACTGACGCCTCTGCGTGTGCTGGTCACCAGCGTTTTGTTCATGCTTTGGATTGTATTGATTGCACCTGCCCATGCTCAAAGTGGCGGTGCTCAATTCATCGTCAAATTGAAGAACTCGGTTGAGTTGAGCAACGCTCCGTCCCTGCGTCGCCTTGAAAAAGAAGGTGAGTTTCTTGCTGATGTCATGGCGAGAAACAATGTGGATGCGACTTGGTTGCGTGCGGGTTCGGTGGGTACTCATGTGATGCGTTGGGGCAGCAGCGTGCGTGCAGGTGATCAGCAATCCATGCTGAACCGGCTGGTCAGTGATCCCGAAGTTGAATTTGCCATTGAAGATCGTCCAGTGCGCGCCTTTGCAACGCCCAATGATCCAACCTTTGCCAACCAGTGGGCCCTTCGTTCAACGTTCAACACAGCGGGTGCCAAGTTTGATCAGGCTTGGGATATCGTACGAGGTAGTGCGGATGTGGTGGTGGCTGTGCTGGACACAGGTGTGGTTTTCGAAACCCCGGATTTGATGGGGCGATTGCTCAGTGGTTACGACTTTGTCTCTGACGTACCCACGGCCAATGACGGCAACGGTCGCGATGCCAATGCAGCAGACCCCGGTAACTGGATCAGCAGTGCTGATGCGCAAACCTCGGCATTCTCGGGCTGTAGTGTCAAGAATTCAAGCTGGCATGGCACTTTTGTGGCTGGTCAAATCGCTGCGAATACCCACAGCGACTCTGACGTGGCCGGAGCCGACTGGAATGTGAAGGTGTTGCCGGTTCGTGTGCTGGGAAAATGTGGTGGCTTGCTGTCAGATGTACTGGACGCCATGCTGTGGTCTGCCGGCCTTGATGTACCCGGAATTCCGCGCAATCCTAACCCAGCCGATGTAATCAACCTGAGCCTGGGGAGTCCCACTACTTGTACTTCGTTTGAGCAAACAGTGGTGGATCGGGTGAATGCAGCGGGTACTTTGGTGGTAGCTGCCGCGGGGAACAGCGGTGGTTCGGTTGACTCGCCGGCCAATTGCAACAACGTTCTTTCAGTGGGGGCTTTAGACCGCGATGGCAGCCGCGCCAGTTACAGCGCAATTGGTACGGCAGTAAGCCTGATGGCGCCTGGCGGTTTTAGCAATGGCTTGGTGGGCTTGGGCAATTCAGGTACTACCACACCGGCTTCGGCCAGTTTGGTCAGCAAAACCGGAACCTCGTTTGCTGCGCCTTTGGTGGCGGCCACGGCCGGGTTAATGCGTGCAATCAACCCTGCGCTCACCACCGCCCAATTGCGTAGCCAAATTTTGGGCAGCACTTCAGGTTTTCTAAGCCCCAGAAGCAGCACTTGCACGGCCAATCAGGGTTCAGGCAGTTGCAATTGCACCACCGCATTGTGTGGCACTGGCATGCTGGATGCCTTTGCAGCGGTATCTGCTGTGAAAGGCACGCGCCCTGTCGCTAACGCCTCCGCTTCAGCCAACGGCTTGGGCACCAGTGGATACCAGGAAAGCGCCACTGGCTTGAACCCGGTTCGCTTGCGCGGTTCGGCCAGCAGTGTGACGGCAGGGCGCAGTATCGCATCGTACTCCTGGACGCAGGTGTCGGGTGAGCAGCTAATGAGTGGCACCCAAACCTCGGCCGACGTGGACTTGCCAGCTCCAACATCAAGTTCTGACCTGGTGTTTCAGCTCACCGTAACCGATTCTGTTGGTGAGGCTCACAGCAGTTTTACCGCCCTGCGAGTCGTGGCCAGTGGTGATGATGGAAGCTCGCCCTCGTCGGTAGCCAACGCCAGCTCCGGCGGCACTACCACGCCCACCACCGACAATGGTTCTGGCTCCAGCTCGGCAGTTTCTGCAGGTGGCGGCGGCGGTGGCGGGGGTGCGACTACCTTGCCAGGTTTGTTGCTCTTCACTTTACTGGCTGGGCTGTTCAGGAAGTTGGGTTCTGCTTCAACCTCAATGACCGCCCAATCATAGCCAGTCCAAACAAAACACCACCCAAGGCACCTCCCCTGTGCGCCTCGAAAGCAATCGGGCCTCCCATCAGAGAATCGGTGGTGGGGCCTGAATTCCATTCAAGTATCAGTTTTGCAATAAGCCCGGCAGCAAGCACCCACAACGGCCAGGCAAGGGCAAGTTTGTTTTGGGTTCTGTGCAGCGCAAGCAGAAGGCAGGCTGCGAATTGAAAATGCAGGGCGCCGCTTAAACCGCAATACCATTGAACAGGCTCAAGCCAGCTTAAATAAAAAGCGAGCCACAGCAGGGAAAGTAGCTGTACCCACAGCCATTCTCTGTGGCTGCGGTGGTTCGAAAATCCCCAGGCTACAATCGCCAAACCTGCCAGGTTCAGGCTTAGGTGAACCCAGCCTAAATGGGTAAACTGAGCTACCAGAACGTAAATGAAGAATGAGTCAATTAAATCAAGCCCTTGCCGGGAAAAGTCGGGTATAAAAACTTGCCCTGCAATTGCCAATATTCCAATCACAAAGGAGTAGGCAACCCCGAGGAAAAGTGGGCTGGGGGCGTTATAATTCCGGATTGTTTCCAATAACCTTCCTTGAGAGTTGAACAGCAATGTTGCGTTTCCTGCGCCTGACCGACCAAAACGTATCCAACAAACGCGTGTTGATCCGCGTCGATTTTAACGTGCCAGTGGATGCAAATGGCAACATCACGGAAGACACCCGCATTCGTGCCTCCTTGCCGGGCATTGAATACTGTTTGAGCAACAATGCTGCTTTGCTGTTGACCAGCCATTTCGGTCGTCCTACCGAGGGTGAGTACGACGAGAAGCTGAGTTTGGCGCCTGTGGCGGCGCGCCTGGGTGAATTGTTGGGTCGCCCTGTGCGTCTGGTGAAAGACTGGGTGAATGGCGTGGACGTGAAAGCAGGTGAAGTATTGCTGCTGGAAAATTGCCGATTCAACAAAGGCGAGAAAAAGAACAACCCTGAACTGGCACAAAAAATTGCTGCGCTCTGTGACATCTATGTTAATGATGCCTTTGGTACCGCCCACCGCGCGGAGGC
>CEQO01072657.1_pt1 | contig 11570 bp, 15 predicted proteins | sample 531101 | NCBI WGS metagenome assembly CEQO01 (sample SAMEA2621272, study PRJEB7988) | marine metagenome | isolation source: saline water (ENVO:00002010), including
AATATTAATCAAAAACCAATCTTTATTGACGGTGTCTTGGTACAGCCCCATTAGTATTGCTGGGAAGCTGTAATGGTTGCGAGTGATTGTCACGGCTAATCGCGAATACTCGGCCTCTGGAGGTGGATCAAATTGCTGGTCTGCACTGTTGCAAAGCGGAATTGCATTTTTAATCCCACCAGCTACAGACGGACCGCCTGGCTCTGCAAAATCCTGTGGTTGCCATTGTCTTGGACCGAGCGGTACCTTTGCAGGTCCTATAAAAAGTGGCTGGCCACCAGGGGCAGATTGCAAACTGGAGTAACCAACATATGCCCCAAACTCACCAGGCCTGCTAACCTGAATCGGTCGCACTTCTATTGTTGGACCCTCTAAACGCCAGTCAGTAGTGGGCTGACCCTGCTCCTCCATCTTTTCAGGCTCTAAAGCCTCATATTTTACTTGCACATGCCAAAGGAATTTGTCTATGCGTTTAACATCATATTTGGCTGCAACTGCGATGCCATCGTAATCTGTGCCGAATTCATATTCTGTGCCTTTTTCTGGAATTCGGTCTGTGCCATCATTTGCGGCAGCTATATCCTGAACACCGTGGTCCTCTGAATCTGTTTCAACTAAAAAGGCAACAGCATAGTTAGCCTTTCCGGCCTTGTTAAGCGTACCGCTCCAATCCTCTGTGCGTCTAACTTTTGTAATAGCCATTTAATCCCTCTATGGAACCAGATTAACAACTGGTAACGTGGCACCTGTGTTGTTCGCAATCTGTGATAGTAGTTGATTTGTTTGCTGCTGCAATCGCAACACGTGCTGTTGGTATTGCTGCTGGGCTTGTCCTTCACGTTGAATAGACAATCTAGCAGAAACCTCCGCCATAGTACCAAGACCGACAGCCTCCACGGACTTAAGTGTGTTTTGAATCTTCTCTGCAATATTAGAGGCTTTAATAAGCTGTTGTATAGCCTGAGCCAATCCCTGATTGAATGTATCAACGTCAATGAATGTCGAGCCTGTTAAATCGTCAATCGTTGTTGCAAGCTCTACAAGCCCTGTAACAGCTTCTTCAAAGATCTGAATTGGTGTTCTAAATTGTTTTTTAAGAGCTTCTGCCTTTGTGCGTAACTCCTGCATTCGCTGTGCATGTACAGCGGCAGCCTCTGCTGCATTTAGCTGAGCAGTCATTTCCTGTTCTAGCTGTGCGGTTAAGGCTTGTGAGGATGATTCTGCCTGGTCCATAGCCAAACCAACAGAAACAAATAAACCTGTAAAACCAACCAAAGCGGTTAAAAACGGATTAGCCACCGCCAGCAGAGCAATCTTGGCTGCGAGTTGTGAAGCGAGCAACGCATTTACCGTCTTTAATACGACCGACAACATCTTAAAAGCAGCTACTAAAGAAATCACCACAGCAGTCAGAGTACCGATATTCACAATTAGATGCCTGATGAAAGGCTCTGTGCTATTAAAGGCTGCAATGATTTCCGTCATTATCAAAATTAGCGGAGTCAACGCCATTGAAAGTGTTGCAGCAATCGCCAGCTTGAAGCCATCCCACGCTGTAGCTAATTCGTGTGTTTGATCCTGCCAATCCTCCATCGCCTGCAACATGTTTTCCGAAACAGGACCGTGAAGATACTGGAATCTGTCAATAAGCTCTTGTATTGCATCAGTACCCTGTGCAGCAAGATTCGTTAAACTAATCCCCACCTCATCACCAAACAGCGTCACAATTAACGCTGTTCTGACGCTAGCATCTTGAAGTTTATTCAGGGCGTCAAAGATCATTAGCAGCTGCGTGTCTGGACTTTGTGCAGCTAAGTTATTAATATCCAGGCCGAGCTGTTTAAATATATTTGCTTGCATTCCAGTAGGGGACATAATCGCATCAAATACAGCTTTTTGTATCTTTGCCAGAATCTCCGGCACTTTCTGTGCATCCACGCCAAACTGTTGCATCGAAAACTGCAAGCCCATGAATTGGCTTGTGAGCATGTCAAAACCTCTGGCGGTTTTAACAATCTTATCCATTTTGGCTGAGAGCTGATCCAGGAATGAGATCATTTTTTTGAAGCCAACAAAAGACGCAACAGCTTTGATTGCGCTTTTGCCCATTTCTTTTAGATCATCATTTACCTTTTTAGATTTATCGCTGAAACCCTTCAGATTACCGCCGCTTTTCTTCATCTTCTGGTCGAACGGCTTTGTGCGAGCCGTCAAAGTAGCAACCATAGATCCGAGATTTGCAGCCATGTATTAACCGTATACCGCAGCAAGCATTGCCTGCTGCTCCTCAATCGTTAATTCACCAGTTCGAGCCGTTTTACCTTTCTCATCCACGCCAAATTCATACTTTGGCACATAGTAATCAAAATCAACCATCTCACTTTTTTTAGTAGCAAGCAGGTTTGAAATGACAGAGCAAATGTAGCTGGTTTGCAACCACTCATCTCCCCAAGCCTCGAACTTGTGAAAATAGACAAACCACTCATCAAACACGTCCGCAGGAATCACCTCAGCAAGTCCATCCACGTCCCAGGTTCCACACATCCGAGCTAATCGGAATAAGAACCTTCTTCGTGGATGCTGTCGGAGTTTTTTTCCAGGTCATCCATGTCTGAATCCGTGAAGCCGGTATGCTCCATTGCTGCCGCTGCGAGTTTCTGGCTCACTTTGCCATCAAGCTCGCTAAGCTGTCTGAGATCTGCATCAGTCAAAAGACGTTCACCATCAGAATCAACCAAAGTGGCAACCAACAGCCGCCGCCTTGCATCATCTTTGATTTTGCCCTTTGCAGTCAGTATAGACTTTTCAAAGCGGGACTTTTCAGCCTCTGTGAGGCTTTGAAGCCTAAAAGTGACATCACCGCATTTGATTTCCGCATATCTCCGCTTAGTCATTCCAAGCAGAGCATCACGGCCAGCAATTTCAATCGTCGTCGCCATAATTCACCTCGTCATCTTCCACCACAGCTGGCGGCTGTGTTGGCTTTTTTGCACCTTTTCCAGTAAACTTCTCAGCCTTCTCTCGGATTTCCTCAAGAATCTGTTCAGGATACCTCCTGACCATAGAAATAGAATTGTTACGGCTGAGATCCAGGTAACCGGCATGAATGCCGTTCACTCGAATCATCTTAACATCAGTAATGATTTCGACCAGCTCAAATGAACCGTCAGCCTTTTCTATTTTCTTTCGGGCAGGGTGCGCCTCGATTTTAATTTTAGCCATCATTAACTTCCTGCGGTAAATGTAGGTTCAGTTACGCCGTCCCATTTAACATTCATGCGGCTCATCATTACGCCATCAGCTGTAAGCTCTGGTGATGACCAGGAGCTTACAAAAGCTGTGCCTGCAAGTGTGGCCGCTGTGGATTGGCCGCTTTTTAGTGGGAATGTGACTGTTACAGTGCCAGCCGCATCTGCAATTGGTGGCTGTGAGTCCGAGTCATAATAAAACTCAGCCTCAAAGTCACCAGGCTCTTGAAGTGAGCCAGCAATATATTCTTTAAAGTTAGTTGAATTTACTGCTGTGACATCGTGAGCCTCACGTGTGAACGTTGTGCCACCGATGCTGCTGTAGGTCGCAGTGAATGAACCAATTGTTAAGGTGGCAGAATTACCTGTTTGAGCCATTGTCAATTCCTTATGAAGTCGCTTCAGTTAATATAATTTTGAAAGTTAGATTTGTTACAAATGTAGCCTTGTCGCTGGAGTCAATTGGGTCCAGAAATTGATGATCCATCGAATCTAAAAGGCACACGTCAACAGACTCATCACCAAAAGTGCCGCTTTCCCCATCCAGTGCAAGCCTTACTTTATCTCCGAGGTCCTCGGAATCAATATGTGTTTCTGCGAAACAACCAACTAACACACGAACCTCTGAAAGCCCAACCGGCCCAGTTAATCCTTGAATGTGATCGCTTGTAACTTGCACATATGCGATTGCTGGCAACGTTTCCTTCTGGCTTAGCTTATCTGGTCGAATTCGAGTGCCAACAATATCAGTTACATTTGAAACAGTAAGCAGCTTGGATCGAATTGCAGGACCGGCTTTAGCCATTCTTCTTCTTCTGCTCCTTCTTATAAGCCTTTACAACTTCAGCTTCAAACCTTTCACGCGCCTTAGATTTTATCTTTGAACTTGCCGGAGCTGCGCCTTCTTTTTGCCCCTCACTGAAGTAGTTTGTTCCTGCAACCCAATAGCCACTTGGCTCACTAGACCAGGCATATAATTCATGCCCTTCCTCAACTAGGTGCGCGTGAGGAGCTATGCTGTAATCATGGCCAACACTTGCTCCAATAATGCCTTTTGATGCCAGCTGGGAAGAATTACGCCATTTGCTTGAAGGTTTGGTAACAAGGCTTTGTTTAAGAGGACTTTTTTTATTTGCACCTGCTCTCCGGGCTTTTGTACTTTTCGACCATAAATCCCTTGTTCCTGTTTTTCTGGATTCTGGTGTTTTCTTGCGAATACTCTTTTTTATTTCAGTTGCACCTGCTGAAATTGATGAACGCATTACACGCCGCTGAACACTATCCGAAATTGCCTCAAAACCATTAACAACTTGCTTAAAATCTGGAACCTGTAATTTGACTTGTGGCATCAGGCATCCTCCTTGCACATCAACCACAGCTCCTGGTGCTTATCATCTTTGTTAAGTACGCTATGTATGTTAAGGGTCCGCGTAGCCAGATCATCCGTAAACTGCACACGCATCTCTGGCTTTGGCAGGTTGCCACTCGTTCTCGGTTTGCGAACAATCACCACAGCGTCAACTGTTGCATCAATTCCAACACCGCGCATAGTCTCACTGCCGCCTGTATCCATGACCGAACCGGCCACGGTTATCAGATCCGTCCAGGAGTCTGAGATCTGACCGGCAGCATCTGCTGTTGTGCCACGCTGCTGAATCGTCACCCTCTGCCTTAGCTGACCGGCTCGTAGCATGTGAATGCGTCTCCGATTTTGAACTGATTGGCAAGTGATTCAACTGCCATTGGCACTTCTGTGAAGCTGCCATTGCTGACCGCTTCGCGATTTGCAAACCAATGGCCGACTGTGAGCAGAATTGCCTGCTTAATTCCGTCAGGCACATCAGATGCTGACGCATAACCTGCAACAAATCTAACAGCCACTGTTTCAGCTTGAAGTCTGGCAGCAGGCCAAACCTTGTCATAAACAGGCTCAATAAATCCTGGCTCTTGGTCTGTCACAACCGAATAATCGGATGATGAAAAGGTTTGGGAATCACCATTTGTGTCTGTGTAAGTCACACTAGTCACACTGGTTAGCTGGCCCTTTGGTATGAATAGCCGCCTTCTACCAGATGGGAATCTATCAACCTTCAAATCATAAGTGGCTAACATAATTTGCCGGTTTGTCATATTTTCAACATGACCAGTAGCTGCTGAAATTAGACTACCAACGAACGTATCATAGTAATCATCATCAATCGCCAAATGCGTTTTTGCTTCAGCGGTTGTCACTGGATCTGATGTAGCTGCTGTGTTGATGGATAAGCCGTAGCTCATTCTTCAGCCTTTTTGTTTTTCTTGGGTTTTACAGCCTTGGCTGGCTGGCTCCGCTTGGGAGCCAGCACAGCTTCAGCCATATGTCGATCAATCAAGCGTTCTGCCACTTCAGCAGTCACCTCGATAATATCTCCAGCCGAGTAACTAGCTCGGTCTGAAACCATTGAAGTAAGCAGTTTAACTTTCATAGGTCTATGCCTGTGTTAATTTCTTGATTGGATCTGTTCCGGCATCCAGCACTAGGCCATCATGACGGGAAAATGCTACGAATCCGGTCTGGTCATTGTCTCTGTATCGTTCTTCTAACCTATAGAGACGAATGGAACCAGCATCACGGATGATGTATTTGGACATGTCGCCAAATACAATCGTGACTTCGCCGGTAGCAATGCTGCTTGCCATGTCCTGGTTGACTACCACTGGGAAGCCAAGCAGACGATCTGGCTCAGAAGCACTCAGGCCTGGTTGCCAGAGGTACTGGCCATCAGAATCTTTGAGCTTACGAATAGCCAAAATTACATTGTCGTGCATCATAAAGCCAACACTAGGACCATTTCGGTAACTAGGATCGACACTATGAACAAGATCAATGATCTCATCAGCAGTGATTGCTGTTGCAGATGCAGCTGTAACGCCAGCACCAGCACCAGTCACGATACCTTGAGGCTTGCTGGAAGCATCGCCAGTGGTGAAGTGTTCAGCCGTAATACGACCGATCCGCTCACCAAGCATCGCGCCAACTTCGTTTGCTAGGTTGAAGGCACTGTCAGCCATCAACTCAGCAGAAACAAGAACACTGTCAGAGCTATATTTGTAAGCTCCAAGCGTTTTGCTTCCAAACGTTACAGCAGTTTCAGTGATTGCAGCGTTTTCAGCAAGCAATCGGCCTTTGTTGCCGGTGTCGTTTACAGTTGGCCAAGGAATGTTGTTGCCGGAAGCTGTACGCAAAATACGAGCAACTCGGCGAGGACCGCCAAAGGCAAGCATTGATTTTTCAAGCTCGTTTGAGAAGCCCTCTGGGACTAGATAGCCACCAGCAGAGTCTGTTCCAACACTTTGCGCTCGCGACTCAAGAACACCACCAAACCCTGCTTCACAGTAGGCAGGAGCCTGACCGGAAAGCCGGATCTCGTAGGAGCTTTGGCTTGGATCTACGCCACAACGTTGAGCAGCTTCTCGGTGTCGCTCGGTAATGTCGATACCGTTCTGGTGCCTTGCCCATGCCTGAAAAGCAAGCTGGCGAGTTTCTTCATTGATTGGAGAAGCTGCTTGGCTTGTTACTTCACGCTTTGCCTTGTAGCTTTCAACGTCACGAGCTGCACTGATTTCACTCAGTCTAGCTGCAACGTCAATCTTTTCCTGCTCGGCAGTGATTTCATTAGCAATTGCATCATATCGTTCGTTGACCTGCTCCCAGGTTTCACGATCTTCAGCAGACCATTCAGATTGGCCATCAGCCAATTCTTTGAGTTGTGCAGCTAACTTGCCGCGCTCCTCTTGGAGTTGTTTAACATTGTCCACGGTTGGACTCCTATAGTTTGAGTCCACCACTTGGCAGCGCATAACAAAAGCGAGCTTCATGGTGGTGATATACAAATCACGCTCCACGCTTACTCACTTCTTAGCTTTCAACCTGAATTTATAGATGCTGCCTACTTGCCGGATTGCGTTCAGCCGTTCATCTACTTAAATGGTACGCAACTATTGATAATTATCAATGGTTATCTTTGTTCAAACACATTGCGACCGACCGGCCTTGCGACCGGCAGTGTAATCGGATGTGCAATGGCTTTATTGAATGTTCCATCGTCTCCACCGCCCACAGCGGCTCCGGCCTCAAGATAGGCCTGAGATATGTAGATATACGACCCAGTGCCTTCGTTGTCGTTGTTGCGGAATCTTACTTCTAAATCAGACCAATCGGTTATGTTGCCAGCTTCGGTCGAGGTAAGCGTAAAGTCGTCAATTGTTGTGAATGACGACCCACCCCAAGCACTCGCGCTGCTGTAATTTTTGGACGCAATCGAACTACTGCCCTCGTAAAGCGTCACACTGCCAGTAATATTAGTAAACCAAGCCTGATACGCTTTGCTGCGAAACACAATTTTAACGGTCGAGAGATCCGCTGGCTCTGTAATATCGCTCAGGCTAAAGCGCACACTTGACGTACTTTCGCTCCATGACGAATTAAACTTTATGTAGTCGGTGTCGTCAGCGGTATCTTCGTCGATGAAGCTATACAAATCCGTTGTTCCTGATGAACTAGTAGTCCATTCAGAATTGCGGCTTACGTCCCCGTCTGGTCGTGCGTATTGGGTCATGTTCTGCTGCTGCCCTCTGAGCCAATTGTGAGCCAGCCATTGATGCTGGTTGAGGCTCCTGCACTCGATACAGTCAACCGCACCTTACATGGATTCAATTCAAACGATACACAACCGGCTGCTGTAAGGCTTGCATCACCACCGACCGCAACCCATGTTGTGCCATCATCTGGACTTACTTCTAGAGCAACTGTGCAGCTATCAAATGTGCCACTAACAAACATGTGGCCAAGACCACCCTCCCAAGTTTGGGCAGAGCTAGAGCCATCGGCAGTCTGTGATGTGAATTCTTGTTCAAATGTAGACAATTTCTAATTCCTTAAATCAAACCTAAATCAATTAGCCTGGCTCGCACCTGCACAGCCTCTAGTTCATGGCCTTCACGCTCCAGAGTTGCAGCCAGTTCCTGCATTGCTTCTTCACTCCGCAGGCCAGTTGTAGTTGCTGTGTATGCAGGATATGTCACAGGACCTACGTCAAACAGATCCAAATCGTTGAGCGTACGCACCCAGGTCTTTGATTCTTTTTGTCTTTCTAGCGTTGAACCATCAGTTCTGACAGTAAACGCAAAAGAGCTGCCGGTTATGTCTCCGCGCTCAATGCTTGTGACCACATCACGGCCAAGCTGTGTATCTGGTACATCAATTGTGTACCTCAGACCGATTTCATCCACTCCAAGCCGGACCGTTCCAGCAGCCACACGGCCAAGCACGAAATTCTTATCGTGATTAAACAAAGCCCGTGCATCATGGGATTCTTCCAGAGCTGAATCAAATGCACCAGGCTCAATCCGTTCAACGTAATCATCAGCAAGCCTGAATTCTGTGCCTGGTTCTTCGTCTTGATAAAACACGGCAGCGTATCCGGTAATTTGAGGTGATCCATCATCGGATCTGCTCACGGTAATCTTGTGATTTTGTGTAAATCTCTGTTCCATCAAATCAAATCCTTTGCTGTGGTGATTGCTTCCGCTTTGTATTGTTCCAAAATGGAGTCTACAGAACCCCTGAGCTGATCCGGTTGAACGCTTTGGAGTATGTCGTTTAGATTACGATTCAGGCCAGAATAGAATGAATCAACCAGTGAATGATGCAAATCAGCATAATCTCTTGAGCTAATCGAACAATAGAGCTTCAATTCGTCATCAAAACGCTGCTGAAATCCTGGCAGAGTATCAGTAAACATCTGTTCATCAATCCAAGAACAGAATCTATTAGCTTTTGCCTTCTTGCATCGAGTTTTAACCTGAGCAATCACGCGCGTAATAGCTGCATCAATTGCTTTGTTGAGGAGATCCCTCATTTGCCGCTCATCATCAGACTCAACCTGCTCATCATCAGACTCAACTTGCTCATCATCTTCAACCTGGTCATCAGAGTCATCATCCGCATCTAAATCATCGCTATTCGCCATATTCAGCGGTTGCATGAACTTATCACCAAGTCCATCATCCCTGGGATTCAGTCCAAGAAAAGCTCGCACTTCATTTGGGCTTACAATGCCGTTATTGATGCCGATTTGCCCCACTTCATACTGCGTTTTGATGTCAGCCTGAATGAAAGCCCCAACATTATGCTCTGCAAAGTGCGTCTGGCCCTTTTGTTCATCCGTTGTAAGCAGCTTCAGCCAGACCTCAGATGCAATGGTATTAAGCCAAATGCTCAAACTGGAGTCTAAATAGCTGCGATTTTCCTGCTCCAGGCTGTTGTATGAGCTTTTTGAATCATCACCGAGCTTATGTGGTGGCAGATTAAAGAACCTGGCGATTTCCTTAACAAGCTCTTTTCGGACTGGTACCATCTGAGACTGCTCAGGAGTGAACTGCGCCTGGTGGAATTTGGCACCATCGCGGAGCAAAACAGTCTTAAACGAATTATCAACGCCTTCATAGGTTTTGCGGAATCCCTGTTCTAGTGTGTCACTTGCCTGCTTGCTCATGCCAAGCGGCACTTCCAGAATTCCACCAATCCTTGCACCATTTGCAAAGAACTTGGATGCAAACTTGTTTGCTGCCAGAGCCTGTGCAAACGTTTCACGCGCTTTAAATATCAATTCGCAATCTGCATCACCTGCAATGCTGATATTCTCCAGGTGCAAGATTGAGGAAGCAGGAAAGTTAAGCAGCTCGCCATTGATCTCAGTAACATAAATCACATCACCATTTGGCATAATGCGCGGTGCTGTTCGGTCCGGCAAAAGCGGAATCATTTCAAGCGGATTGCCAAATGGGTCACGGTCAATCAGTGCGTAAGCATTGCCCCAGATCAAAGCGTGTACCATCATTCGTCGCCAGAATCTGTATGCCGTCATTTGGTGATTAGCTTGCCACCTCACCAGAAACTGTGCAGGATGTTCACGGTCAACCTCACGGCCACGCTCGCCAAGATCTGCCCGCCTCTTGTAGATGTTCAGAGGTATCTTTGCAACGTCACCAGAGATAAGGCTTACTGCCTGATAGACAGGTGCGAGTGTTAATGCGCGTGATGCACCAACCATCTCGCCTGCACTGGTTGAATAATCACCAAAAACCTGATTCCAAACGACCGGATCGCCTAATGGTATATTCGGATTTTCTAAGGCTCGGTGATCCTGACCAGGGTAGACGAACATCTCACCATTTGTAGGCATATTAAATTAGCTCCACTGTGTTTGATTCATAGAAATCATAATTTGGCTGCTGTTCAGTTGAGATAGCTCGGCCGAGTGCCATGATTGCTGCAACAATGCCATCAATCTTCCGGTGATTGTCGGCCTTCGGTTTAACTGGCCTTTTGTTTTGATTTACATCAGTCTTTATTTCAACATTTCCTGCTTGCCAACTCAATATCGGATTCTTTGGATGCTGAAGCCCACCGCTCATAACCAGCCGCTCAAACTCTGCCGTTGGTCCAGCGTAATGCACGATAGTTTGACGATATTGCACGCGAGGGATTCCCGTCTCATCTTCAACGCGCTGCGTGAGTTCTTCTGCATACATTGGGTCAAAAGCAAGCTCCAGCACATTAAACCGCTCCCCTATTTCTTTAATTGTCGCTTCAACTCGTGAATAGTCTATAACGTTTCCTTCCGTCAGCTCTAAATGACCTACATTGGCCCATTCCAAGTAGGGGGATTTGTGATTGTTTTGCTCAGCTGTCTCCTTCGGAAGCCAGAACCACGGCCAGAATCTAAAGCTGCCATCATCTTGTGGAAAGCAGGCAACTGCTGCCGTCATGTCTCTGGTTTTCGATAGATCTAAAGCAAGATAGCAATCAGAGCCTTCCAAATCTTCAAGCGTGTAATTAACGCCACAGGCATTCCAATCTGATTGCCTCAGCCAGACATTCGTGGATGTAGACCAAACGTTGAGCCTGTACATTTTCCAGTTCTTGAAATCCGTTAGGCTGCGCTTTGCTCGCTCGTAACTAGTGCGGAATTCCTCACTCTTGATCGTGTGGCCCCAGGATGGATTGGCTTGTTTCCATATTTCCGGCTTACCACACTTTTTGTCATTGGAATCTTGCGGTGCGTAGTAGCTTATATATAGAAATTCATCATCTATTATTTCGCCTTTGTTGACCGCTTCACCATAATCCCACTGCCGTTTACCGTATCCATTTGGATTATTTCCAGCAGTTGAAACCTCAAACCGGATCGGCTCCGCTCGGCTGGCTCCCATATACTCAAGCACTGTTGCAAGACGTGAATCTACAACGTGAGTTTCATCAATAATAACCGAGCCATT